>ERZ1026983.429-NODE-429-length-11856-cov-17.761291_pt1 | contig 11856 bp, 14 predicted proteins | sample MGYA00519559_ERZ1026983 | MGnify/ENA primary metagenome ERZ1026983 (study PRJEB26926, sample SAMN06164406) | human gut metagenome | biome: ENVO:00009003; feature: ENVO:2100002; material: ENVO:00002003 | host: Homo sapiens | place: USA | collected 2012 ... | reverse complement strand
GGCTGGCTACCATATCCGGTCCCAACCCTATTGTAATAGGGCGCAATTATACACCACCTAAAGGTTGTGCATTGCGTTCTGCCGAAAGCCCCTTGCAGGGAGCTGATGATTTCCGCAGTCTGCTCCAATCATACAGGGGAAGCTACACTTCCCCTGCGTTGGCTTTGCCAACTACCCCTTTGTGGACTTGCCGCCGGGAAACGATTGCAAGCAATCATTCCCCGACAGCAAGTTTATATTCCACCACCTGACCGCTGCTGAAAAGTATCGGTCATTTTTTTGCACCGAAAGGAGGTTCACACAAATTGCCAGTACCCCACTTCAATATCAAAATCACTCAGCGAAGCAAAGGCAACTCTGCGGTTGCCGGAGCTGCCTACCAAGCCGGAGAAAAGCTGTTTTCCGAGTATGACCAGAAAACCAAGAATTACACTTGCAAAAAAGAAGTGGTCTATACGGAAATCATGCTGCCCCCAAATGCTCCACCCGAATATGCAGACCGAGCAACCCTCTGGAACTCCGTTGAAGAAATCGAAAAGCAATGGAACTCACAGCTTGCAAGACGGTTTGTTGCCGCCCTGCCCAGAGAAGTCCCGATGGAGCTGTTACCGCAGATGGTCAAAGAATACTGCGAGGAACAGTTTGTTTCAAAGGGAATGTGTTGTGATTTCGCAATCCATGACCCCGATCCGCCGGGACACAATCCCCATTGCCATTTCATGCTGACCATGCGAGCCATTGATGAAAATGGAAAATGGATGCCTAAGAGCCGCAAGGTTTATGACCTTGACGAAAACGGCGAGCGTATCAAGCTCCCATCCGGCAGATGGAAAAGCCATAAGGAAGATACCGTTGACTGGAACGAACAGTACCATGCCGAGGAATGGCGGCATGGTTGGGAAATTGTTCAGAACAAATATCTGGAACTTACCGGAAGTCCAGAACGGATTGATATGCGTTCCTATGAAAGACAGGGACTTGACATTATCCCGACAGTCCACATGGGAACGGCTGTCTCTGCGTTGGAGCGAAAAGGCATTGCCACCAACATCGGCAATCTCAACCGAGACATTAAAGCCGCCAACCGCATGATGAACGCTATCCGCAGCACTATCAAAAGTCTGCGTGACTGGATTGCTGACATTCTGGAAGCCACCAAAGAAGTCATTGCAGAAAATGAAGCGGAAAAGAAAAATGCTTCTCCGAACCTTGCCGTTCTACTGCGTGATTATCTGAATCTGCGAAAGGCAGAGCGTAGCGAATGGTCGAGATACGGACAGCAGAAAGGCACGACCGATGATTTGAAAACCATTTCCCAAGCGACCGTCTATCTACAACGGCATGAGCTTTTCACGCTGGAAGATTTGGACATTGCCCTGCAAGGGGTGAGTGAAAAGGCTACTGCCATTCGTGAAGATATGCAGAAAGCCGCTAACCGCATGAAAGCCATTACCGCCATTCAGACCGCCGTTGCTGATTGTGAAAAGCATAAAGCAGTCCATGACAAGTATATCAAAATCGGCTGGAAAATCCGAAAGGAAGCCTATGTCGAAAGTCATAAGGACGAGCTGACCGCTTTTAATAAGGCATACCGCATTCTGAAAAAGCATGGTGCTGATTTGAATGTGGATTTGAAAGCCTTGCAAAAAGAATATGACGGTCTGCGGACTACTCACGCTGATCTGAAAGAACAGCTTGCCGCAGTCAATGAAGAATTGAAGCCGATGAAAGATATTCGCTACTGGGTTAGCAAGGTTCTATCGCCGGAACAGACGGGAGAGAAACAGCCAGAGCCGAAGCATTCTCTCAAAGAACGCTTGCAGTATGAGCAGGAACAGAAGAAACAGAAACAGGTGCAGAAAGCACCCAAGCAGAAAAAACAGGATATGGAACTTTAACAGGCACTTGCCGTTTTCATTTGGAAAATAGCAGGTGCTTTTTCTATTTCAGGAGGAAATGCCTATTGAATTTATTTGAAGCAGTAAAACAGAATGTAACAACCCGACAGGCGGCAGAACGCTATGGAATCCGTATTAGACGAAACGGAATGGCGGTCTGCCCCTTTCACAATGATAAGAACCCCAGCATGAAACTTGACCGCCGCTTTCATTGCTTTGGCTGTCAGGCAGATGGAGACGCAGTTGACTTTGTTTCCCGACTGTTTGGCTTGCCGAGCAAAGAAGCCGCCATGAAGATAGCTGATGATTTTGGTATCAGCTATGACAGCAGACAGAAACCGTCAATCAGACCGAAAATCCGAGAGCCTACCCCGGAGCAGAAATATCAGCAGGAAGAAAATCACTGCTACAAGGTGCTGTCCGATTACTTCCATCTTCTGAGGAAGTGGGAAAAGCAATACGCACCGCAACGGACGGATGAAGTGTGGCACCCGCTTTTTGTGGAAGCATTGGAGAAGAAAAGCTATATCGAATACCTGCTGGATATTCTTCTCTATGACACTCCCGAAGAAAAGAAAGCTCTTGTAGCCGAGCAGAGAAAAGAGGTGATGAAACTTGAACAGCGAATTGCAGGACACACAGCCGAGCATGACCGTGGAAGAAGTCAGAGGAAGTCTGGACTTGACCGATAACGGAGCAATCAAGAACAGCATACGCAACTGTCTGACCGTTTTTCAGAATGACCCCGTTCTGCAAGGTGCTGTCAGATATAACATTCTTACCGAGCGTATCGACATTGTGAAGCCGCTTTGGTGGAGCAAGCAGACAGCGACCTTGACCGACACGGACTTAAATTATCTCATGCTCTATCTGGAAGATAAATATAGTCTGACCAGCGAGAAGAAAATACAGAAAGCCCTTTCCATTATCGCTGACAGCAACAAGTACCACCCTATCCGAGATTATCTGAACGGTCTGGAATGGGACGGAACAGAACGCATCCGCTATGCCTTGCCCCGATTTCTCGGAGCAGAGGAAGGCGAGTACACTTATCAGGCATTACGGCTGTTCATGTTGGGAGCAATCAGCAGAGTGTTCAAACCCGGCTGTAAGTTTGAAGTTATGCTCTGCCTTGTGGGTGGACAGGGTGCAGGAAAGTCCACTTTCTTCCGTCTGCTGGCAGTCAAAGATGAATGGTTCTCCGATGACCTGAAAAAGATTGACGATGACAATGTGTACCGTAAAATGCAGGGGCATTGGATTATCGAAATGTCGGAAATGATTGCCACAGCCAATGCCAAGAGCATTGAGGATATTAAGTCCTTTATCAGCAGGGCGAAAGAAACCTATAAAGTGCCGTATGAAACCCATCCGGCAGACCGCTTGCGACAATGTGTGTTCGGAGGTTCTTCCAACACGATGGACTTTCTACCCCTTGACCGAAGCGGCAACCGTAGATTTCTGCCTATCATGGTACACCCTGAAAATGCAGAGATTCACATTCTGGAAGATGAAGCCGCATCCAGAGCGTTCATTGATATGATGTGGGCAGAAGTCATGTTCATCTATCAGAACTTCCCTGTAAAGCTGACCTTATCAAAGGATATGGACAAGGAACTGAAAGAACTGCAAAAGCAGTTTATGCCGGAGGACACGAAAGCAGGACTGATCCAGTCTTTCCTTGATAACTTCAAAGGTACACAGGTCTGCTCCAAGCTGATCTATGCAGAAGCTCTGAACCACCCTTTTGATGAGCCGAAGCAATGGGAAATCCGAGAAATCAATGAAATCATGAACAACAGCATTGAGGGATGGAGACCGTTTTCCAATCCACGCAGCTTTGCCAAGTATGGCAGACAGCGAGGGTGGGAACGCATACCACCGCCCGACAACGAGCCATCGGCAACAGGCTCAAATCTGACGGACGGTTTTCGTGAACTGACCGAGGAAGAAGCCCGACAGATGGAATTACCGTTTTGAAAAAATGACCGTGTTGCCGACTATGTTGCTACCCCGTTGTCAAGTCCGTTGCAGGGCAAATCTCTTAAAAGTCCTTTATTTACAAGGGATTTTCTTCTCTGGCAACAAAAGCAACGGAGAAATCAAAGAAAAAAGTAAAAATAGTAAATAAGCCAGATAGGACTATGTTCGAGGTTTTTTGAAGTCCGTTGCCGGACTTCGTTGCCGACCACACACCCTGTCTGGCTTTTTCCATTTCAAGGAGGTATTGCATGACACAGAACACAACCACAGCAAAAGCACACAAGGCAACCCCGGTAGGAACATTCAACATGAGAATGGGAAACACCACCTATGTTATCGGCGTTCATTTCAGCAAGGAAAGCAAGGACACCTTAGAGGACAAGATGAAGCGGTTAATGCGTGATGATGTGAAAGCGGCGAATTTCTGAATTGAAAATAATTTGTGACTTTTCCGTTTTCTATCTTGACGAAACGCTTCCGAAAGGTAGTATTGTGATCGAGTGCGGCAATGCCCTGTTACAAAAGGGCTACAAGCTAAAAATTTTCAACACCATCAACTTTTCCAAGAGTATGAAATACAATCCGATGGCCTATATCCACAGCGAAAAGGATATTTTGAAACTTGTCACCGCGCTGATGACCAACACCAAGGGTGAGGGTCAGGGCGGCGACCCGTTCTGGGACAAGGCGGAGCGGCTTTTGCTGGTTTCGCTGATCGCCTACCTTCACTATGAAGCCCCGGTTGAGGAGCAAAACTTCGCTACTCTGTTGGAAATGCTCAACACCATGCAGGTGTCCGAGGACGATGAAACTTATCAGAATCCGGTAGACCTGTTGTTTGAGGATCTGGGCAAGAAAAAACCAAAATCCTTTGCCGTGCGGCAGTACAAACTTTATAAGCTGGCTGCCGGTGTTATAGAATGCAGACAGAATTTTAATATCGCTTGATTCAAACCGGTTTGGAAGATATTAAAATGAACGATTCAACGATGAAAGGAGCGTGATCCTAGTGGCAAGGAAATCCGAACGCTATCCTGCGCTCTACGAACGCCTGAGCCACGACGATGAGCTGCAAGGCGAATCCAACTCGATCTCAAACCAGAAGCGCATCCTGGAGGACTATGCGGAACAGCAGGGTTTTGCCAACTGTGTTCACTTCACCGACGATGGCATCTCCGGCACCCGGTTTGACCGGCCTGGTTTCCAGAAAATGATTGACGAGGTCAAAGCCGACCGAATCTCCGTGGTCATTGTGAAGGATATGAGCCGTTTCGGCCGTGACTATCTGCAAGTCGGCACCTATATGGAGGTGCTGCGGAAACACGACACTCGGCTGATTGCCCTGAATGACAGCGTGGACACCCTTAAAGGCGACGATGAGTTCACTCCGTTCCGAAATATTATGAACGAGTGGTATGCCCGCGATACCAGCAAGAAAATCCGCTCTGCATTTCAGGCAAAGAACCTTGCTGGAAAGCATACCAGCAGCTCTGTACCCTATGGGTACCTGAAATCGGAGCAGGATAAAAACCAATGGGTGATCGACCCGGTGGCGGCTCCGATTGTACAGCGAATCTATCGCATGGCTATGGAGGGTAAAGGACCCTACCAAATTGCAAATATCCTCTCAAACGAACACATTGAAATTCCGGCTTACTACCACCAGAAGCTGGGGATTGGCCTATGGAAGACGCGAGAAATCAAGTCCCCCTACCGGTGGGGTAGTTCCACCATCGTCCACATCCTGACCAATCCCTCTTATCTGGGACACACCTGCAATTTCAAAACACGGAAACACTTCAAGGACAAGAAAAGCCACTACGTTGACCAGGACCAATGGAACATCATCAAGGACACCCATGAGCCGATCATCGACCAGGAAACCTACGATACGGTGCAGCGGATGCGAGCCGGAATCCGGCGCTACCCGGACGGATGGGGGGAAGTTCATCCCCTGGCCGGCTTGCTGTACTGTGCAGACTGCGGCAGTCCGATGTACATTCACCGCACCGGAAATGGAAATCGCACGGCAAACTTTTCCTGTTCTGGTTATGGCAAAATCCCCGTTGGCAGTAAATGCGCCAGTGGACACTGGGTCAATGCTGATTCGGTCATGAAACTGATCCAGGAAACGCTGCGGGAAATCGTTCGGTTCTCAAAAGAGGATGAAGAAGAATTTGCCTGTATTGTAAGGTCTGAGATTGAGAACCGGCAGTCCAGCGAAATGAAGGGTCAGAAGACCCGGCTCACTGCCTGCCAAAAGCGGCTGGATGAGTTGGAAACTCTGCTCTGTAAAATCTATGAGGATAACATTTTGGGAAAGCTCCCAGATAAGCGGTATCAAATTCTGGAAGCCCAGTACACCAAGGAACAGGAAGCCCTTGAGGCGGAAATAGATTCCCTGCAAAAGAAAGTGGACGAATACGAACAGGAACAGAAGTCAGCGGACAAGTTTATTGCACTGGTGAAAAAATACCAGAACTTTGAAGAACTGGATGCCGTCATGCTGAACCAGTTCATCTACAAAATCTTTGTGCATGAACGGGATTACAAGGGCGTGGCTAATTCCCCGCAGACCATTGAGATCTACTTCAATTTTGTTGGCAAGTTCGGGATGCAGGAGATCAATTCTCCGTCAGAGGAGGAACGTGCCGCCTTGGAAGAAAAAGAACGGCTGCGTCAAAAACGGCATGAAGCCTATCTTCGACGCAAGGCAAGCGGCTGGCAGGATGCCTATTATCAGAAAACCAAGGCGGCCAAAAAAGCCGGCATAGATGCCAAGAAAGAAGCAATCCGGTCTGAAGATCGTGCAAAGGGTGTGTATTACCTTCCCAACCAAAAATATCTGGAAACAGAGCCGAAAGGAGAATCCGCATGAACAAGCTGCAACACCATATCCACGACAACAAGAACGGTCTGGATTATGTCCTGACGGACCATTATTATCTCCCGGCGCTGAGGCTGCCGGAAGATAAACGCCCCATCGGCCGCTGGGGCCGATTACATAAGGAATACCTGAAAACTTACAGGCCGGTCCTTTATCAAGCGCTGTTTCTGTCTGGGAAGCTGTATACCATCCTGGCCGACCTGGATGAACAGGCCGCCGAACGGTGCAGCCTGATTGTCCAGCAGATGGCCCAGGCCGAGGGCATCACGGAGGAATTGAAAGCAGCCGATCCGGTACGCTGGGTGCAGGCCATGAACTCCATCCGCAGCCGGGCCGAGGAAATCATCCAGGCTGAGATGATCTATGTGTGAGGAGGGCAGGACGATGATTCTGGAAGCAATTTATAATGGGGAATTTTATCCCAGTGAGAAAGTGGTGCCGACTTCGCCGGCATACATAGAGGCCCTCAAAACCTGTGAGAAGCTGATGGAGCAGCTTTCCAGGCGGCTGAGTAAAGAGGACTACGCCCTGGTGGAAGAACTTCAAACCCAGTCCTCTATCGCCCAGGGCGAGGAGAGCGAGTGCCATTTCAAGTACGGCTTCTCAGCGGGGCTGTTGGTGCAGCAGGAAGCGGTGGAGCAGGTCAAGAAGATCAATGACAAATGAAACAGCGGCAGGAGTTCACTACCTTTTTTGCCAAAAAATTGCTAAACAACATGAAAATATGGTATAATATAAAATAAATAGAGTGTGTTTTGATTTTCCCTTTCCTGTGTGGGGAGGTGATGGGGGATGCCGCTGGAAAACGACCGTGTTGCTGTGTAAAAGAGAAAGGAGGAAAACGTTATGCTTCAGCTTTCCAATGGAGTGATCTTTCCGGGATTTATTATTTATCTGATTTTGTACATCATCATGCGGCTGATGCCTGACAGTTTTGTGAGATTTCAAAAGCATCACGCCCCTATGTCCTTTCCGATTGTAAATTTTAGTCTGCCGTTTGATGTAAACGAAGATAATTGGCCCAGGGTAAAGCGCACCGGCAGAAGAATCTTTTTGTTCTTTGCCTGCATCGATGCACTTAACGCCTTTTGCTCCTTGCAGGGTTTTTATGAAGTATTGCCAGTATCTTACAGCAGAACTGCAGGGATTATTTTCTGCCTCTGTATTTGCAGCTTTTTGATTGGAACCTTTTTGGCCACAAAGAGCCATGATTTAAAGGATGAAAAAGGCAAATAAACTGCCCACCAGTGGTAATCAAGTGTCTATAATAAACAGCGGCAGGCGTCCGGTTGGACGATCCTGCCGCTTTCATTATTTATAAAGGAGATGGAGACTTATGAGTGAAAAGCTGGACCGCATGAAAACCCAAAAAGAAAAGGCCGAACAGAAACTCCGGTATTACCAGCATCAGGAGAAAATGCTGGAGCACCGAATACCAGAACTCACCCGTAAGGCCCGCACCCATCGTCTCTGCACCCGCGGCGGGATGCTGGAGAGCTTCCTAATCTGCCCCGGAGAGCTAACCGATGACCAGGTGATGGAGCTGCTGAAACTTTCATTTCGTCAACAGGAGGTTGCGCTTGCCCTGGCCAAGATGATTCACGATTTGCAAGAAGCCCGGAACATTCTAGACCCTTCAGGATGAAGGGCGCAACTATACACCGGTCGAGCCGGTGCGTTGCGTTCTGCCGGGGGCTTCCTGCGGAAAGCGGATGATTTCCAGCACACTTGCGGTTGCTTCCAATCATCACAGGAGACGCTACACTTCCCCTGCGCTGGCTGCGCCAGCTACCCCTTTGTGGACTTGCCGCCCGGGAACACCTTGCGCTGCAAGCTGTTTCCATTTAACAAGTTTACAAAATCCCGCTATACTTATCCGACAGGACAGAGTATAATAAACCAGAAAGTAAAAACAGCAGGGGGAGTAACACGATGGATATAAACGCTTACTGGAAAGCTGCTCTGTCGCAGCAACCAGAAGAAATGAAAGTATTCTTTCATAAAGACGCTTTTGTTAATTGGCATAATACGAATGAACATTTTACTGTCAATGAATTTATCAAAGCAAACTGCGAATATCCAGGAGACTGGGATGGAGAAATTGAACGGATTGAAAAATTCTCCGATTTAATTATTACAGTTGTCCATGTGTATTCGGGCGATAGAAAAATCTCTTGTCATGTAACATCTTTTATTAAAATAAAGGATGGGAAAATCGCTTTTATTGACGAGATGATGGAACTACTCCACAATGGAGATTGGACAAGCATATTGGAACTCCGATAAGGTAATTGCTTTTAGGAGTCACAACACCTTAAAACTAAATACCAGCCGCTTACTGGCGGCACCACTAGGCAAGAAATCAGAGATGGTTTCTTGCTTTTCTTTTTGCCCAGAAGGAGGTGAGAGTTTTGCCCAACCCACATTTTGACATCACGATCACCCAGCGCAGCAAAGGACAGTCAGCGGTGGCAGGTGCAGCCTACCAGAGCGGCGAGAAGTTGTTTTCGGAGTACGATCAGAAAACCAAAAACTACACCGGCAAGCGTGGCATCCTGTACACGGAAATCATGCTGCCATCCCACGCTCCGCCGGAGTACGCCAACCGGGAAACCCTCTGGAACTCGGTGGAGGCTGCCGAGAAACAATGGAACGCCCAGCTGGCCAGGCGCTTCGTGCTGGCTCTGCCCAAAGAAGTTCCGCCGGAACAGTACCCGCAGATGGTCCGGGACTACTGCGAGAAGCAGTTTGTTTCCAAGGGGATGATCGCTGACTTTGCTATCCATGACCCTGCCCCGCCCGGACACAATGTTCATTGCCATGTAATGCTGACCCTTCGAGCCATGGACGAACATGGAAAGTGGCTCCCCAAGAGCCGAAAGGTGTACGACCTGGATGAGAACGGCGAACGCATCCGATTGCCATCCGGCAACTGGAAAAGCCACAAGGAAGACACCGTGGATTGGAACGACCAAAAGTATGCGGAGGTCTGGCGGCAAGGCTGGGCCGATACCGTCAACCGATACCTGGAAGCAGCGGAGCGGCCAGAACGGCTTGACCTGCGCTCCTATGAGCGTCAGGGTCTGGATGTGATCCCCACCGTCCACATGGGGCCTGCAGTGGTTCAGATGGAGCGGCGGGGAATCCAGACCAACATCGGAAATCTCAATCGGGATATCAAGGCCGCCAACCAGATGCTGTCTGCCATTCGCAAAACCATTCGGGGCCTGTTAGATTGGGTGGGGGAGCTTATCCAGGCAGAGAAAGAACTGCTGAAAGAGGAGGCAGCATCTACAGACCTTGGGGTGCTTCTCAATGATTATCTGAACCAGAGAAAAGCGGGACGAAGCGATTGGTCCTGGTCCGGGCAGCAGAAGGGCGACCTGAAGGATTTGAAGAATGTGGCAAGGGCTGTTGTCTATCTCCAACAGCATAAGATCTCGACTCTGGAGCAGCTGAACACCGTCTTGTCCGGCGTGAAGCAGAAAGTCAGCCAGGCCCATACCGGTATGAGAAAGGCCGAGAAGCGGATGAAGGACATTGCCGGGATACAGAGCGCTGTTGCAGTTTGCCAGGAGCAGAAGCCCGTCCATGACAAGTACCTGAAGATCGGCTGGAAAAAGAGACAGGCCGCCTTTGCCGAAAGTCATCAGGAGGAGCTGAAAGCCTACAACAAAGCCTACCGCTATTTGAAAGCGCAGCACGTTGACCTGAATGTGAACCTGGACGCCCTGGAGGCAGAGTACAGCAAACTGCAAGCGGATCACGCGACCTTTGCCCGGCAGCTGGAACAGATCCAGGCAGAGTTGAAACCGCTGAATGAAGTCCGCTATTGGGTCGGTCAGGTTCTCGGACCGGAACAGGTGGAAGTGCTGGACAAGGCAGAGAGTAAACAGTCGGTGGTGGAGCAGCTTCACCAGTCACATGAGCAAACCCGGAAACAGGATAAGACATCCCAGAAGGAACAGAAGATGGAACTGTAAGGTATCCGGCTTTGGAAAGAAGCCGGATGCCTTTTTAGGATTTATATGGAGGAATTAAATGGACAATATGAATCTGCCCAACAAGAACGCACCCTTTATCAAGCGTACCATCAATGGTCAGGAATTTACCGTACTGATTCATTTTCAAGACGGGTGCCGGGAAAGCGCACAGGAAAAAGTCAAAAGAATGTTACGTTTTGATGTGCAAAATGCCGAAATTTCTGTTTGATTCGTAGAAAGTATTAAATTACTGTTGACATTCAGTTACTGGCAAAACGGCCAAGTCCATCCTTATTTCCTGCGGTGCCCGGCTTGCGCCCTTCGACATTCAGGAAGTTCGGGATGCCACCATGTACGATGAACTGGAACTGGACAAGCTGGGCGACCGGAAAACGGCGCTGTTCCTTATCATGAGCGATACGGACAGTACCTTTAACTTCCTGATCTCCATGATCTACACGCAGCTTTTCAATCTGCTCTGCGATAAGGCAGATGACCAATACGGCGGCAAGCTGCCCATTCATGTGCGGTGCCTCATCGACGAGTGTGCCAACATCGGGCAGATTCCGCAGCTGGAAAAGCTGGTAGCCACCATCCGCAGCCGTGAGATCTCGGCGTGTCTGGTTTTGCAGACCCGCAGCCAGCTGAAAGCCATCTACAAGGACAATGCGGATACCATCGTGGGCAACATGGATTCGCAGATTTTTCTCGGCGGCAGCGAGCCGACCACTCTGAAAGATCTTGCCGAAGCACTCGGCAAGGAAACCATCGACAGCTACAACAATTCCGATACCCGTGGCAATAGCCCAAGCTATGGCACCAACTATCAAAAACTCGGCCACGAACTTATGAGCCGGGATGAACTGGCGGTGCTGGATGGCGGCAAGTGCATCCTGCAGCTTCGTGGTGTGCGCCCATTTTTGAGCGACAAGTACGACCTGACCCAGCACCCGAACTACAAGTACACCTCCGACTATGACCCCAAGAACGCACTCGATATCGAGAAGTTCTTGAACCGAAAAGAAAAAATCCACCCAGACGATACCTTTGTCATGGTGGATGCTGATTCACTCCCGCCCGCCTGATAAGACGAGCGGTTATTTTT
>ERZ1026983.404-NODE-404-length-12613-cov-5.864469_pt1 | contig 12613 bp, 16 predicted proteins | sample MGYA00519559_ERZ1026983 | MGnify/ENA primary metagenome ERZ1026983 (study PRJEB26926, sample SAMN06164406) | human gut metagenome | biome: ENVO:00009003; feature: ENVO:2100002; material: ENVO:00002003 | host: Homo sapiens | place: USA | collected 2012 ... | reverse complement strand
GTCTCTAACTTTTGAATTTATCATATTTACTATGCATAATCAAGTGATTTCTGATTTGCAGGGGGAGGTATATTTTGTCAATAGTTTTGCGACAAGTTTTTGAATTTTTTTCTAAGCCAGTTTCTTTATTTCCTCTTCAAAGAGTTGGGCGGATGTCTTAAAGCCAAAAATCCCCCTTGGATAGTTGTTTATCCAATTTTCTATATATTCAATGTCCCGTTCCTGCTTCTCGTCAAAATCTTCCCCTTTTGGTATGTGACGGCGGATAAGTCGGTTATTGTTCTCGTTGGTTCCCCTCTCCCAACTACTATATGGGTGGCAATAAAAGGCAAAGGTCCGTTTTTCTCCCTCATGTAATACGGACCGTTCTAACCCCTCATAGTCTGAAAACTCTACGCCGTTATCTACGGTAATGCTTCTAAATACCTTTGTGAACATATCGCCCCATTTCCTTTCTAATCGGTCAATGGCTTCTACTACACTGGCCGCTTTTTGGTCCGGCAACTTCACTATTATTTCATCCCTTGTCTTTCTCTCTGTAAGTACAAGCATACATGACTTTGTTACTCCCTGCTTGCCCTTTACCGTGTCCATTTCCCAGTGTCCAAAAACTTCCCGGTTCTTTACTTCGTCCGGGCGGTTCTCTATGCTTTCCCCTGCGGACGCTCTTTTTTGCACTTTAACCCTTTTATTGTGCTTTTTCCTTTTCCCCTTTACTGGCAAATCTTTGTTTGTGAGTTTAAGGAAAATCCCCTTATCAATGTATCGGTATAATGTTCTTACGCTGATAGAAGTAGTAAACTCTATGCCGCTTTCTGCTGCCGCCGCCAATGCCGCTTCCGGGCTATATTTATCTTCTATTATTTTCCCCTCTATATACTCCGCAAGTGGGCGGTCATTTCCTATTTTTATATTCCGTCCTTTTCCTTGGGCGTTCCAATCATGGTTCTTTTGCCCCAAATCGCTGCTATACCTTGTTTCCTCGGTGTAGTCGCTATTTCTGTGGGTATATTCTCCCCTCTTTATCTCCCTATAAATAGTGCTTCTATGAACGTGCAAATATTCCGCAACCTCTACTACTTTATGGCCGGAATTTAACATAGTTTCCATTTTAATTCTATCGTTTTGGCTCAAATGTTTAAATAATTTTCCCATGAAATTACCTCTCTTGTGATAAAACGGGCACGAAAAAGTCCGTGCCGTTGTTTTATCGCTTCCCGGCAAGTAATTCCTATGGTAATCGTAATTCATATTGTGCCCGGTGCGTTATACTTTTTCTATTTACAATGATGTGGACATTGTGGGGTCCAGGCTCCCGGCTTTTATTTTGGTTAGGACGATTGCCCACCGCCCAGGCGTGCCGCCTGTTTGCCTGTCCTGCTGCACGCCGCCCGGTTCTCATTAAACCCTGGCAGAAACTTGTCAACCAACACCACAATGCCCACCATTGCAACCCGTCAACTGTTTGTAGGGGCTTCGGACCCTCACACCGCCCATGGTCGGTGTGGCCGTTTTAATTGCCGGGCGGCTCCTGCTGCCGCCCTGGCGTTTATTTGTATTCTTCCGGGTTTTCTACTTCATACCCTAATTTTTTTGCAAATTTCAACGCACCATTTAAGGTTTTCCACCCTCTCGGTTCTGCTCTTTGCTGCTGTTTTATTATTCTTCCATCACTCAAATAATAGACATATTCCAAAGTGAAGCGTTCTTCCTTGTTGATTACTTTTCTTATTACTCTAAGTTTAATCATTATTTCCCTTTCTGGGCGGCTTCACTATCTCTATCCCTTTCCATTCTTTTGTCAATGGCCTGGCTGATAAATTCGCTTACGCTCTGCCCTGCTGCCATTGCCGCCGCTTGAATTACTGCTTTTTTACCTTTTGGCACCTTTATTTCTATGCGGTCATAATTCCTTTTGTTAAATTCGTTTTGGTATGCAATTTGATTAAATTCTCCGGTTTTAGTTCTTGGCATTTTCCAACCTCTCTTCCTATTTCGGCAAATTCCCTCTTCCTTTCTCTTGCCAAATGATTTATAATGATTTTACAGTTTGGGCGGCTTTGGCAAGTCCACCGCCCTTTCTGTACCCCTAAAGCCTATTCGTTAGGCTTTTCTTTTTTTGCCATGTCTCTGACTTCCTGCACCGCCTTGGCAACCTCTTCCATGTTCTTGCAATTACTGAATTTATCGGCTACCAGGTTAAGGATTACTTCCATTTGCTTGTCTGTCATGTTTTCGCTCATGTTATCTCCTTTCTATGCTTGCCCATGTATTCGTTAAGTATCTCTCTTAACTGTCTCTATTATATAACATATGTCGTCATATGTCAATACATATTACGACATATTTTTATTTTTTATAAAAATCCCTCAATGTGTGGCTGCTTTCCGCTTCACATTGAGGGTTGTTTTTATCTTCTGCTTTCTATCACGAAAATAATTTCGTTGACTTTTGCCTGGTTGGCTTCATTGCTTACACACCTTACCACCCTGTCTTTTCCGTCCGCCGTGGTAATGGTTACACCAATGTAATTTCCCATTTTCTTTTCAAATCCCGTATTTTGGGATATGGCAACGATTTTGTCATACATGAGCGTTTCCGTTTTTGATTGGCTCCCGTCCTGTTCAAAATATAGGCACCTTTTTTCAGTTACCGCCAAAACTGCCGTTGAAAAAATCAGCTTTTCCGCCTGGCCTTTCCCTTGAATACAATAGTCAATCTTTTCCCCAGGTAGTAAAGTTTTTCCAAACACATTTTGAGCCATTACCTCTTCAATCGGTTTTTGTTCTTTCGCTTCTTTTTTCTTTCCGAAAAGTCCCATTTTCCAATCTCCTTTTGTTGGTTTTATACTGTGCCCCCATTGTGTAATTCAATAGTGGACTGGTATTAGTCCCATTATAACATACACTTCCCCGTAAAATAAAGAAAAAAGGACTAATATTAGTCCAGAAAGGGGCCGCAATGTTACAAGTCAAAATAAAAGACGATACCGGAAATACCATAGGCCAAAATATAAGAAGAATAAGAAAATCACGTAATATAGGGCAAACCGCTCTTGTCCGTGATTTACAACTGCTTGATATAGACATGACCCGTGAAGCATTGGTAAAAATCGAAAGGGGAATACAACATATACAGTTGAGCCAGTTAAAAGGTATCCGTGATGTTCTCCAAACAACTTATGACGAATTACTGGAAATACATTAGACAAAAAGGACACGCCTTTTATTGACGTGTCCTTTCTCCGTGACATATTAAATTCCTTGCACGTCCCTGGCGGACGTATTCCAAAAGGCGGTATTGATAGTTACTATCTCAACATAGCGTTGACTTTTGCCTGGACCTCATTGTAATTATACCCTGCGGCTTCCAGGCGGTTCTTTCTTTCTTTTCCATTGCCCCATTTTCCGGCAATTACTTCCTTTGCTACTGCTGCCACGCTCTTTGTGGCGGCGGCGGTGCCTTTCAGTAAGGCATTTACCTGATCCTGGACGGCTTCGTAATTGTACCCGGCGGCGGTAAGGCGGTTCTTTCTGTCCTCTCCGTTGCCCCACTTTCCGGCAATCACTTCCTTGGCTACTGCTGCCACGCTCTTTGTTGCCTGGGACCCGCTCCCGGCGGCTTCCTTGTCATACTTCGGCACACCGTAGCCACGGATATAGCGACCATTTACGGCCAATGTCCTGCGGCCTACGGCATTGTTTTTATTGCCCTCGATAACGGTAATCTTTCCGCCGCTCACGCTCTCAACAATGCCCACATGGTCCGGCCACCCGGTACAATCCCCGGCCCCGGTATCGTCCCAATCGTAAAAAATAATGTCCCCAGGGCTTGGCGTCCTGCTATCGCTTTCCTGCCATTCCCCCAGGTTCTTGAATAATGCAATCATCTGACCGCAACCGCACTCTGTCGGTATAATGCCAGTCAAACCGCACTTGATAGCCACGGCGGAAACAAAGGTGGCACACCAGGCGTCTGTATATTTGACTTTGTAACCCCTCGCCAATGGTTTATGGCCGTTGTACACGTCAATAATGCCTTTGTGGGTGCCGTCCGCTTCATTTCGGCCAATCCACGCCCTTGCCTGGGCTAATACTGCACTTGCCAATTTTGCCATGCTTCCGGCTCCTTTCACATCATACTGCTGCAAATCGTACTGTGTAACAATCCTCATTGTATTGTCCACATACTTGCTACTGGTTGCGTACCCGTCCGCCTTAACGGTTTTAAGGTACGTTTCCGGGTCCGTAATGCCCCGTAAATTCTGATACCTGGACAACTGGATAAACTCAAAATAACCTTTCACGCCCTCTTCCATGTTGTCATACACCCGGAAATTGTCCTTAATCTGCGTAAGGGTTCCCGGCGTATACTCTTCCATGGTGGAAAGGTTTACGCTTTTCCCGGTCCATTTTGTCCCACATTTCAGCCCAAAATAATTGTGATACACGGCGGCCAGGCGGCTTTCTCCCCAACCGCTTTCAAGTATCGCCTGGGCTATAATCGGACTATGTACCAAAATCCCGTATGCCGGGGCGTATTTCTGTACGCACCCGGCAATCTTTTTGATAAACTCCTGCTTGTCCATGGTTTACACTTCCTCTTCCGTTGTCACTTCCACTTCGGTTTCCACGTTGGCGGCGTCTGTCAAGCCCTCGCCAATGATGTAGGCCACCACGGACGCCCCGGCCATGATAAGGGCCGTTACCTGGGTGGCGGTGTTCTCTGCTCCCCCGGTGGCTACAATCATCATGGAAACAAAGGACGCTACCGCCGTCCACATTTTCCGGCTTGTCAATTTCCTGGTCCAGTTAATATTTTTCATGTGGTCTTTTCTCCTTTCTTATATTTCCAAAAGCCGCTTGGCTTGTTGGTTCTGATTATTCGTAAATCCCTTTTATGCCCTGCTCCGTTAAGAAGTCCTTTTGTTCATGCTTAATCTTACGGGCATATTCCAGGGCGGCTTCTGTCTCTCCGTTGGCGTGTCCATTCTTTAGGGCCGTGGCTGCCGCTTCCCCCAGGGCAATAGACGCCATGACGCTTTTTATGATAAGGACCTCGTTTTTCTCACGGATTTCTTCTTTTTCTTCTGCTTCCGTCTGCTGTTTCTTTATTTTCTGTTCAATCATCCAAAAACAGAAAGCGGTTACGCCGCTCGGAATACTCATTGCAATAATAAGTGTCTGTAAATCCATTCCTTTATCTTCCTTTCCTCAAATGTCCATGGGCTTATCATACGCCCCGTGGTGTTGAAATTCTGACCCACTTACACCGGAACCAAAAGGCCGCTTTGGGTCTGCTCAAACTCCCAAAACAGTAAATCATATTCAATGGCCTTTGTTACGTGGTAGGTGTCGGCGTGCCCCATGTGCCCCCGGCGGCTTTGATATTTCCGGTCAAAAGTTTCCCGGTCCAGTTCCCCGGCCTTTAGGTGCTTTACATCCTTTTTCAGCCGCCGGACGGACCCCTTACGCACTTTCCTATATGTTGGGTGGTGGATATATCCGCAAAAGTCCACACCGTTCCCGGCGTAAAGAATGGTGCTTTTGGGGTTTATGTGCAATTTCATTTCCTCTTCCAAAAATTCTTCAATCCGCTTTTCCCATTCCTTTAACTGGTTTAAATCCGGGGAAAGAATTATAAAATCGTCCATATACCGGATATAGTATTTAATGCGCAAGGTGTGTTTTATGAATTTGTCCAGGCGGTTGCCGTACACATTGGCAAATAACTGGCTTGTAAGGTTTCCCACGGGTATGCCCACGCCGTCCGGCAATATGCCGTTTCTGTCTATGATGTTATCCATAAGGTAAAGGGCTTTCTTGTCCCCTATGTAACGTCTGTTTTCATCTTTTAGGCTTTCATGCGGTATAGACGCAAAGTATTTACTTATATCCCCTTTAAATGCGTATATCCGTAGCCCCTGCACAACCATAAGTTCATAAAGCCATTTGTATAACTGGTTGCTTGCGGCGTGCATACCTTTCCCCTCACGGCAAGCATAGGAATGGCAATAAAACCTTTCTTCAAATACCGGTCCGATTGCATTTACAATCATGTGCTGCACCACTCTGTCATAAAATGGTAAGGCCATGATAAGCCGCTCTTTTGGCTCCCACACTTTGAACACGGTATAAGGTCCCTGGGAATATGTGAGTGTTTCCAATTCCTCGCACGCCCTCAATAGTTCATCTTCCTTTGACATAGAAAAAGCCAATACCTCTTCATTGAACCGCTTATTTTCTGCGGCTTTGTGGAATGAGATATTGGCATTGTCAAAGGTGTACATTTTCTCATGTAATCCTTTAACTGTTTTCATTTTTGCCCTACCAATTTTCAAATATTTTTACTCAAACGGCGGTGCCTTTGTTAATTTGTCCGGACAAACGCCGGAACGGGAAAACCGTCTGACTTATCATGAAGATAGATTGATAAATCTTTGCCAGTGGCCTTTTTAGGGGCTTCTGTGTCTGAAAATGCCGATTAGTCACACACGCACCACACGCCAATGTTCGTGTTCACGTTCCACGGGTAATTGTTGCAATTCACCGTCCGGGAGCCGCAATGCACGCCGTTGTTCCAGTTGCCGCCGCCAATGAGAGCGTGCAAGCCAGGAAAGGCCAGGTGCGAATTAACAGTTTCCCCAAATCATTTACTTATCCGGTTTCCAGGTTCCGGCCTTTACCGCTTCAATGACGCCGTTCATGGTGCCGCCTATTGCCCTGGTGTGGCGGCTGATGACTTCATAGCGGTGTTTGCTTATTGCTTTATACTGCAAATCATAGGATAGACGTACCAATGTTTTAATCTGCTGCAATTCCACGTCCGCCGCATAAATATGGCTTTTCGTACCCGTTTTCTTGAAACGGATTACGTCCTTTAGCATTTCAAATATTGCCGTCTTAATCTGCGTCTGCAATGCAAACTTTTCAAATTTCGGAAACTGGGCCAGGATAGGGTAAATGTATAAAAGAAAATCATAAATTTTTTGGTACAATTCCATAGTGCCCATGTAGGCGTCTATTTGTTCCGGTTCTTTTTCCTCTGCCATTATTTCTTTTCCTCTTCGTTGTAGGGGTTGGGCTTTCGCCCACCCCTACGGGATTACAGACTGTCACACACGCACCACACGCCAACGTACGCGCGCACGTGCCACGGGTAACCGTTGCAATCCACCGCCCGGGAGCCGCAATGCACGCCGTTGCCCCAGAGGCCGCCGCCAATGAGAGCGTGCAAGCCAGTGCTTGAATACATATACGCCTGTCCGTAGCCGCCACCGAAAACGTCATACCATGCCGCACTTGCCGCCGTTGGGTCGTGCAAAAGTTCATTAAGCCATTTCCACACATTACCCACCAGGTCGCAAATATTTAAAGCACTTATGGCGTTGGCTATCTTTCCAACTGCGGTTCTTGCCTTGTTTGTGGTGGCCGTGTGTCCGTTAGCATTGGAAGCGTCAAGGCCCTGGGGGCTTCCGTCCGCTGCCACGGTAAATTCCATGTAATCCGGCAAGCGTTTCCCTACACGTCTGGCCCGTTCTCCTGCAATATACCAGTTAAGGCCCTCGGTTCCGGTTATCGGCGTGCCGCCGTACACGGACTGTAAACCGTTTGCCCCGTCATCACTGGAAAGGTAAATATCTCCCCATAATGAGTTCCCCAGGTACACCATACCGGACGGGTCGCATTTCGGACGGTGCTTTGTGGTCCATACACTGTTTGGCAGAATGTCCACACGGGTATTACTCTCCCAACCGCTGCCCCTTACGGACCCGGACGCATTGACCGCACGCCCGTATTCGTCCGTGTTCCTTACACGGCCATAATGGAAACCGCCGATTTTACGGGTATTTGTATCGTCCCAGGCGTCCCCGTCCGGCCAGGAAGAATTTAAGGAAATCAAATAAAGTTCGTCCTGGGCGTCCGTTCCAGGGTCGCAAATGTAAATGTAATAGTCCGAACCGTGTACAAAATCGCTTCCCTGGTCCAAATTGGCTTTTGTAAGGACGGTTTCCGCCGTCTTAAATACTGCGTTTTCCCCTACCGCAATGACGCACCCGGCCATAATTGTGACGGCTCCCTGGGCACTGTACTGGATATACTCTTTTTCCGGTGCCACAATGTCGGAAATTGCCGCCATTTTGGCAACCGTGATTTTGGCCCGCTCGTCCGTCATGTTCTCGTCATAAATAAAAAGTCTGCTCATTATGCCAACGCTCCTTTCATTTCTTCCACTTCCTCTTCCGTGATACCCATACGGTCATAGAACGTAACCGCCGCCGGAATACCGATTGTTACCGTGCCAATGTTTACGGCTTTTGAAAGGGTAAGCACCGTAAAAGAAATTGTGTTGTTCTGCCCTGCTGCCGTGTTGTCCTCTGTGGCGGCTTCCTGGCCCTCTGTGGCGGCGTTTTCCGCTTCGGTGGTATCTTTCTCCACTTCCACCGTTTCAACGGCCTGGACGGTAGGATAAACGGCTCCATTCTTGATTTTCTGCCCTGCTGCCACCTCTGCACAAAACATAATTTTTACCGTCTTTCTGTTCTCTGACAGTTCAATGACCGGGCACATAATCCAGTTCTGATTTTCCAGTTTTTCAACTGCTGCCAACCAATCTTCCTTTCTCAATTTCTTTTTCTGCACCAGTTTAAAGGTGTTTACCAGGTCGGACTTGGTTTTGATTACTTTAGGAAATCCTTTCATGTGTTATACCTCGCTTTCTTTTAATAAATACGTTCCCATGTAATTGCCGATATAGGCCATATTGGTGCCCTCACGCAAGGAAACCGTGGTTGTGTGCATAAGGTCCATATAATCTATGGAAAGCCGCTTTGGCGTTACCATGACGCTTTCCATATTGGTTTCCAGGGTATAGTCCCCGGTTTCCGTGATGTAAAAGCCTATGCCGCTTTCTGTAATTGCCGCCGTCTGCACCGTTCCCGTTGTAATGTTCGTGAGTGTTACCGTGACCGCCGCCTGGATTGTTTCCAGTAAGTAGGCAACATTGACTTTGTGGGCCATGTTGTGAACCTTGGTTCTTAACCCGTCAATCTGCAACTGCAATTTTCCGGCCACGTCCCCGGCAAGCTGCTCCTGCTTTGCCGCAAACCATTCGTCCCACTGTGCCGTCCGCTCCGTCTGAAACTGCTGCACCATTGCGGTGTATTCTTTGGTAAAAGCGGCATGGTCTTTTTCCACCGCTTTTTTCTCGCTTGAAAACCATTTGTTAAACTGGGCGGACCACTGGGAAAAGTCCAGTTCTTCAAACTGTGAACCGATAAAGCCGCAAACCGTCTTGTCCGGCCTTTCGTCCGTAATATCTGCCTGGGTAATCTCAACCGCCCCGGCGGCCACATAGACACGGGCCAGGCTCTTTTCCTGGATAACGTCATTGTTTACCAGTTCCGGGGCCTGCGGATTGCTTGAAAAAGCACCCTCTAAGACGTAAATACTCGGCTTTCTTTCGGTTTCATCATTCCTTAACACAATGCGGTCAATCCTCGGAAGTGTTCCGCTTGCCTGGCTCAATGTAAGGGTCAACGGGGCGGTATTGTGGATAGTATGTAAATTGATATATGCGTACCCGGTCCGGGTTCCGCCGTCCACCGTCACTTCCATGGTTCCGCCCGGTGCCGTCACTTGCAAGTGGCCGTATGCAACGCCCTCTTTATAGAACGGGGCTTTGTCCTCGTTCATGTCCTGGCCGTTATACATATGCTCTTTATCGTTTAGGTCGGTAGCATTGTAAAAAAATCCTCTTACTGCCATGGTCTTTTTCCTCTCCTTTCCTCTATTCGTCCCATTTTATTGTTGTTGGTAGGGCGTCCCCAAAAGTAGGCACCACATACATGCCCCCATATTCGTAAACCTCGCAAAGTTCCGTAATTCTAAGGTTCTGTGCGGTGTTCCACTTTTTCTTCTTTACGGTCACAACGTCCCCCAGGTCATAGTCTTTTCCGTAAGTAAAATTAACATCTGCTTCCGCTTCCGCTTCAAAGTTTTCAAATATCTTGTTTTCGTTAAGAAACTCCTGCCCCCTGGTTTTAAGGGCTTCCAAATACTCGGCGTCCGTAAGTGCTTCTTTGTTTATGTCTTTGGCGTCCAAAAACACTTCCCGTAAATCAAACCCGGTTCCGCCGCCCACGGTTACAAAGATACGGGCCAGGCCGTCCCCGGCTCCGCCCACAATTACTTTGGTTTTATAGGTTGCGTCACTGTAATTGTGCTTTGCCTGGTTTAGATTGTCGTAACCCTCCGAAAATATGACCCTTGGATTTTCTCCTTGTGCCTGGGTACGGTCCACGCCTTTGTAGGTTTCAAAGGTCATAGTCTTTTTTTTGAAATCCGGTACTATGCGGAACCCTATTTCTGCAAACCTCGCCAACTTTGTGAAGTATTCCAGGACATTCTTATATGTTGCCTGGAATTGCACTTTTGTGGTGTCTCCGGTCATGTCTCCTATCTGCAAAAGTGGGATTTTCTCCATGCGTCCAATCATGTATTGCATGGCTGCTTCTACGGTTCCGTTAAAATTAAACTGCGGCCCGGTCAGCCGGTCCCCCAGGTAGACGGGAAGAAAAAAACCGTTCCTGGTAATCTCATTTACCAGTGTGCTTTCCTCTTCCGCCTGGTCCCCACGTATCACGGCGGCTTCCTGCTTGTTGTCCCCCTTGGTTATAATGTTCCCCGGTTGCAATAGCCGTAAATTTTCCGCCGTTACTGGACAATGTAACTCAAACGTGCCGCATTCATAATATTTGCGGTGCCATTGCAGGGAAGTGTGGTTTTCAATATGGCCCAGGCGTCTAAGGTTTCTGTCATAAACGTGTATTTCCATAATCACACCCCCAAATATGAAATTCTGTAATATACCGACACGGAAAGGTAATTGGTTCCCTCGTCCGCCGTGTAGGTCAATGTATTGGTTCCGTCCTGCAACTGGATAAATTCCCCGTCCTCGTCCAGATATTCGTTTATTACCGTCCCGTATTTTTCAATAACTGTGTCCCAGTCAATGACCCCGTAATTGTCTTTGTGGTTCTCAATCTCCGCCTGGGTCACGCCGTCCAAAAGGTAGGCGTTTTTCTTCCCGGTGTAGGTATTTATAATCACATACTGGCCGGATGACATGATAAAATCATTGTCCAAATATCCAACCTTGGTAAATTCTCCGCTTTCCGTGTGGTAAATGGCCGGGTTCTTCACGGCTCCGTCCGCCCGGAATATAACCACAATACCTATATTGTCCGCTCCGCTCTCGTTTTCAATCTCCTTTACCAAATCCGCCTCACGGTGTCCAAATATGCGGCCCTCTTCCGGGAAGCACGCCGGAAAATAGAAGTCACTTACCCAGGACGCCATAACCACTTCAATGTCTGCCAGGTCCTTAAAATACGGGTCCGTACATTTAAGGGAAATGGTATAATCACGCACCACGCCCGTTGTGGCTCCCGGTATGACGCTTTCAACCTCGTATTCTATGGCCTTGGCTTCGCCGTCCTCTATGTACTGCATTGTTCCCGTCCGCTTTATGGGGAATGTGCGGTATAAAAGGTTACGGTTTTCTTTATAATTCCCGTCCATTTCCACGGTAATGACAATGTTTCTTTCCTTTGCGGTGGCTCCCTGGTAGGTGCTGCCGTCCGTGGTTGTGTTCTCGCTTGTTACCACGTTGCTTTCAATGCCGTAAATTCCCTCAATGTCTACCAGGTGGAACGGTGTAAAATCGCCCCAGGTAAAGGTAAGGGACACGTTTTTGTCACTGGTGCAAACCACTTTAATGTCTGACATTTTCCCTTACCCCCTTTGTACCGCCAAAATCATGCTTCTTGTCTGTAACCTGGTCTGTCTCGCTATCTCATACGGGCTTAATGCCTTTGGGCTTGTAATGTTCACATTCTGAACATACCCACCGCCGCCCTTTCCTGCGTTTTCCATGGCCTGGTTCTTTGCACTGCCGGAAAGCGGTGTTACAACTGCTTTTCCGTTTACCATGCTAAGAAGTTCCGGGCCTGCTTCCGCTACCATGGCGGTGCCCTCTTTCAATACGCCGCCCTTTGCCAGTCTCGGCAAGGAAAGCGTGCTTATCTCGCCCAGGGAAACGCCCGGTATCTCGTTGATGACACCAATAACGCCGTTTATCATTCCGATAAACTTATTTACAACGCCCTCTATGGTAGAAAGGCAACTGTTTATTGCTGATTTAAAAGCGTCCCCAACCGCCGAACCGATTTTCACGCCCACATTTACAAAACAGCCTTTGATTTTTTCCCACAAACCGGAAAAGAAAGAAGTCACATTGGCAAAGGCGTTTTTAATATTCGTCCATGCGTTTTGAAACTGCGTACCGAACCATGACGGGACGGCGGAAAGGGCGGTTTTAATTTCCGTCCACCTCGCACCGAACCAGGAACCGATTGTGGAAAATACATTTTTTACATTGGTGTAGGCGTTGGTAAACATGGTAAGGAACCAGGACGCCACCGTTGCCAGGGCGTTCTTTATATCCTGCCACCTTGCACCGAACCACTGGCCGATTAAGGCAAAGACGTTTTTCACGTTGGTGTAGGCGTTGGTAAACATGGTAAGGAACCAGGACGCCACCGTTGCCAGGG
>ERZ1026983.397-NODE-397-length-12678-cov-4.921651_pt1 | contig 12678 bp, 23 predicted proteins | sample MGYA00519559_ERZ1026983 | MGnify/ENA primary metagenome ERZ1026983 (study PRJEB26926, sample SAMN06164406) | human gut metagenome | biome: ENVO:00009003; feature: ENVO:2100002; material: ENVO:00002003 | host: Homo sapiens | place: USA | collected 2012 ... | reverse complement strand
CTCGTGGGCTCGGAGATGTGTATAAGAGACAGTCGTCCATGTGGAAGCCCGCTTCTTTCATTTCCTGCACCAGATAGCCCGCACAATAACGGTCGTATCCTACTTTTAACGGTTTGATCTTGTAAACCTTTACAAGTTCAATAAACCAGTTAAACACGTCTTTGTAGTCCACCTGATGTTCTCCGGATATTTTCAAGAAGCCTTGCTGTTCAAAAATGTTGTACGGAACATTTTCTTCGTTGATCGCCACTTTGAAGCGTTCCCGCGGCATGAAGAATTTTGTAATAACATAGTTCTTCCCGTCCTTTTCGATAATAAGTGAAGCGGCCGTAAGGTCCGTCGTTCTGGAAAGGTCAATTCCTGCCACGCAATAGCACCCGCGGAAGTCTTCAAGTGTGAAGTGCTGTCCTGCTGCCCTTTCTACGTCCACATAGTCAAGCCATGCAATCGAAGAATTTTGTTTGATGTTACAAAACTTCGTCAAGAACTCCGCTTTTGCTGCAAGTGATTTCTTTGCAACGGCGATCTTGTCTTCGTAGTATTCCCACGATACGGAAACGCCCAAGTTCGGGTTTGACTTCTCTAATTCTTCGCGGGTGTCCCACTTCTCCACGTCGTCAATGATAAACAGGAACGGAAGAAGGCGTTTTTCTGTGTCGCCCTTTCCTCTGCCTTTCAGGAACGCCGTTGATCGCTTCATAAGTTCGTCGTAAATTCCGTCGTTCTCATAACCCGCCGTTGACGTTGACAAAATAAGCGGTTGTTTTCTGGCTCCCAGTGCCGACGCCATAACGTCGTATTGCTTCAAGCCCTGATCGCCCGGCCACGCTTCCATTTCGTCATTTAGTACAAAATGCGGGTTGAAACCGTCGGATTTTTTAGAGTTGAACGCGATCTTCTTTATGGTCGTGTTGAACTCCTGAATATAAATATCCGAACGGCGTTTCTTGCTAATCTCGGAAAGTTCTTCGTCCTGCTGCACAATCTGATAAAATGCGTCGTATGCAAGATCGGCCTGTTCCAATTTTGGGGCCAGACAGTACAGTTTCGCGCCGTATTCTCCGTCTATATATGCCATGTATGCCGCAATAGCGGCGGCAAACAATGTTTTACCGTTCTTACGTGCTACAACTATGAAAACTTCCCGGAATTGTCTGTAACCGGTCCGCTTGTCCATTATGCCAAAAATGGCGGAAACTATGGCCTTTTGCCATAATTCAAGTTTTAGTAAATCGTTTCGTCCCTCTGAATGATGACAAAAGTTTTCTATGAAGTTTATAGCCTTATTGGCCTTTTCCTCGTCAAAATCCCATTTGCCACTTTTTAAACCATTCACAAGGATTTCATAAATGGTCTTTATCCACTTTCCTACTGTTACGGTGCCGTTTTGTATGGCTTCCCAATACTGGAAAATGTAATTGTTATCCATTCCGCAATGCTGCCAGTCTGCTTATATTTTTCTTTTCTTTCGGCGGCAAATACTCAATAAGCGTGTGAATAATTGCCGTATATTGGCGTGAATATTTCTCGTAAATCGTGGCTGACGGGTGGGCTTTTACAAATTTCTGTGAAGCGTTTACCGTTTCCGTGGTAAGCCCCTCTTTTTTCAATTCTTCTTTTGCCTGGAAGCAAGCCACTTTTAAAAATGCGGCTTCCTCAACAAGTGAATTTACAAGGCTTTTCTTGTCCTCGTCATCTATTCCGGCAAACATGGGCGTAAGAAATTCTATCTCTTTCTTTATCCTCGCATTTGTGAGTTTATTTGTTCTTTTTTTCGCTTTCTTCTCGTTACTTTTTGTTTCTTCTGCCATATTTTGACCCCCCTCATATGCGTGCGACCCTGCGGAGTTTTTTTGAAGTATCTCCCTCGGTTCTTTTGGGGGCGTCTAAAATCAACCCACCGGGGGGAGTGGTCCGCCGCTCTTCTCCTTTTGGCGGTAATAATTTTCCGTCACTGTCAAACCGATAGCGATTGTTAGGCTTTGCCTTATGCTCTTTATTGTGGCAATCCTCACAAAGATATTCCAGGTTGTCCAGGTCAAGGGTCACGCCTGGGTTATGGATATTCTCCGGCGTGATGTAATCCTTGTGGTGGACAATCACACCGGGACGATAAAGCCCGGCGGCTCTGCACCGCTCACACAATCCATTGGCCCGTTTAATAACTGTCTGCCTGGCTCTCTTCCATGCCGCTGACTTGTAGAAGTCTTTTGCATATTCTTTCATCTGCTGCCACCGTCCTTTCCCTCATGCTGATAGGCTCATGGGTAAACCCTACCCACAAGCCTATGTTAATATAAAACACTCTGACATTCTGACCCACTTACTTTGTGTCCTGCTGCCGCCTGGCTATTTCCCCACAATGGGGATAAACTGAAACGTCCATGCTTCATCTTGGATTGAAATAATATTGCCGTCCTCGTTGATTGCCAGTACATCAATAAACTTCGGTTTCAAAACTATGTCCCTTTTATCCCACTCCATGTTCTCCGGCATATGCACTTCCATAAGTGTTATTGCGTTAAATACTTTGTCCCCATGCACTACTTTAAATCTGCTTAAATCAATTCCCATGTTCCTGCCCTTTCTGCTTCGGTAGCATATCCATGGCGGACGCTACCCGTTTAATAAATTCCTGGCGGTATTCGTAGAATTGGCGGCGGCCACACAAGGCGTCTGCTATGTACTCATAAGGCATATTATAAACAATGCTCTTATAAATCTTCTCCTGCATTTGCCGCCGAACCCGGACACTTTCAATATTCCCACACGCACCACGCAAGGCATTGTCTACAACCTGGGCGGCCTGCAAATCAAAGGCACTTGCCTGGCCGTTCTTTATTCTCTTTTTCCTCTTCTCATTGCCTTGTATGATACTACGGGCTATTGCTTTAATATCGGCGTCCAGTTTTACCAATCCTCTGCCCCCCCCGTTACTCTTCATAGATTTTCTTGGAAGTCTCTGACCTCTCTACCTTTATGCTTTCTTTCGCCATTTTGGAAACCTTGGCTTTTACGCCCTGGCCTACGTCAATAGTTATTCCTTTCATGTGCTTTGCTTCTATGGCGTCCACCACGTTAAGCATGACCGTAACCACGTCCTGGTCTATAGGTCTTTCTGCGGTGCTTCCGAAAAGTTCCGTTATGCGTCCCTTTGCTTTTTGGACCCGCTCTTTGCTCTCTGCGTACTTCTTTGCGGCGTCACACTCGCATTTGCACGTCACGGCTTCGTCCACATCTTCCTGGCTCCACCCGGTCAATGTATGAACCATTCCGGCCTGGCCGCAAAAACGGCAATATCCCGTTTGGCTCTCCGCTCCGTCCGGCATTTCCCGACCCTCTTCCTGCTCCATTTCCCTTAAATCCTCTTCCGGTATCTCATGGCCGCCGTCTGTCTGTTTTTTTGTCATGGCTTAATCTCCTTTCTTCTCTGCCCGTTTATAGGCTTCCATGGCAACGGTAAGCACCGCCGCCGATTGTTTAACCGTCAACTGCTGCCCCTTTACCAAAAGGGCCAGGTTTTGGTTTATGGTTTCTAAAGTTTCCCCCAGGGAAAGCCCTTTTAATGGCTTCCCAGTGGAAAGATTTACGATAGCCGTTATAATTGGCCTTTTAAATGTGCCGTCAACTGCTGCCATGTTGGCTTCCAGTGTTGCTTCTGCCTTTGTCGGTTCGTGCTTCTCGCAATTCCGGCAATGCTCCCGGCTGAACATATGCCCCACCACTGGCACGCCGTCACAACGTCCGTTAATCCACGGGGCATTTAAGCACTTGGAAAGCGGCATTTTGTCCGGGTCCTGCAAATAATCCATGATTTCCACCTTTGCTTCGTCCGCTCCGTAACACACCGCCGTTTTATAGCCCTGCTGCCGCAAGGCCGCCATAAATTCTTCCTGGTCTTTCGTGGGCTTATTCTGCCCGTATTTCATTTCCAAGTAAAGGCCGTTGAAATTGTGGCTTGGCACTGGCAAACACACGTCCGGCACACCGCTCTTTAAACCCATGGCCTTTAATACTGCCCCGTTTGTCCTCTTCCCCTCGTTTGGAATGTGATACATGAGGGAAAGGCACGGTAAAATATGCTTGTTATTCTCTGCCCAATTAAAAAGTGTTATTTGCTCCGTGGTTTCCCCTCTCTTCATGTTCTGCAATTTCATGTATAAACCCCCTAACCCTCTTCAATGGCGTATTCCCGTTTACGCCGCTTGCAATCTTCCAACATACGTTCCAAAATGCCCACTTCCTCGTCATTTAACCAGGTATAATATTTTTCAATCATCTTTATGGCGTGCAACTTCCTGGCATTTTCCTTTTCTTCCTCGGTTGTGTCGGTATCTGACACACTGGCTTCCCTGGTTTCCTCTTCTTTGGTCTTTCTGTGTTTCTTTTCCTCTGCCATGGCTTTTATTTCCTCGGCTCCCAGGCCGCCCTTGTCCTCTGCTGCCTGGGCAATCTCCTTTTGGGTGCCCTCGTCCGCTTTTGCCGCTTCCATGGCCGCCGTAATTCCCAGGTTGCCGTTTTTAAACTGTTCTTTGACTTCCGGCGTTGCGTTGTCGTGAATGGTGTTAAGGGTCCGTATCTTTGGCACCTTTTCCCCCATGACGGCGGCCACATAATCCCGGACCCGCTCCCCGGCTTCTAGGATTAAAAGCCCCTCTTTCCTTGCCTGGGTCAATACCTCTTTCCACTCTGCGGCCTGGGTCATAAGGTCGTAATCCGTCATTTTCCGGTTGAATGTGTTACCCACTAAAAGGGCAATTCTAAATTCTATTTCCGTCATGTCCTTATAGCGGCATTTCACATTCTCAAACCCGGCCTTTCCCTCTGCCACCAGGATTTTAATACCGCCCAGGCGGCGGTGGCCGGAAACCAACCAATATTCCCCGTTTACACGGCCTAATACAAGCGGCTGCTGCAACCCGTCCATTTCTATGCCCGTTGCTATCTCCTGCAACTCGTCCATGCTATATTTGTTATGCTTTGTAACCACAATATCCTGGTAATTTACCACAATGTCCTGGTAATCCCGGTTCTGCCCTGCTTCCGCCTTGGTGGCGGCGTTCATAATGTCCAAAATATTAAATGCCATGCCCTTAACTCCTTTCCCCTGCTGCCGGTCCGCCAAATTTCTGCACATATTCCGCCGCAAATGCTTTATAATCCTGGGCGGCTCCGCTGCGTATACTGTAATGCAACGGCGTTAAGCGGTAAAATGTGGCGTCCTTTGCTTTCTTGGAATGTCTGATTTTTTGAGAGAATACCGGGCAACCGCTCTTTGCCCTTATCCAACTTTCCGCCGCTTCGCTTGTGTCTGATTTCTCATAGTCCGTTATAAGGACCCCGGCAAGCCTGGTTTTGGGATTAAGTGCCCTTATCTGGTTTATCTGCTCCACCAACTCTTCCAGGCCGTCCAGTGAATAGGCATCAAGGCACACGGGTATTATTATTTCATCTGCCGCCACCATGGCATTTATTACATTCATGCCCAAATCCGGCGGATTGTCGATAATGCAAAAATCATATTGTCCGGACACTTCCCCCAGGGCGGTTTTATAGCGGTCATGTTGTGCGTGTTCCTGGTCTGCCTTTATGGCAAGTTCCGCCAATTCCATGAAATAATTGCACGTCACAATGTCCATGTTCTCCACTTCGGTGTCTCTGATGTTCCCGGCAATTCGTCCGGTCTTAATAATCCGGCACGCCCCGGCTTCCTGCTCCCTCTCATACGCTCCGAAAATCCGTGAAGCGTTGCCCTGCTTGTCATTGTCAAACAACAATACCCTGCTGCCATGCCGTTTTCTTCTCTTGTCCCCCTCTGCCAGTAATTCCGCAAGGGACACGGCGGTTGTGGTCTTGGCAACGCCGCCCTTTAAGTTAATAATTGCTACCGTTTTCATTTTCTTTGTCTCGCTCCTTTCGCTCCTGCTTTTACCATACGGGCATAAATATAAAACGCCGCATTGTAGCCGTTGTACTTAACCTCTGCGTCCAGGAATTTATAACCTGGATAAGCCTTTTCCATTTGTGCCTTTAACTCTTCAAAATCCTTTGCCATTCTCTCAACCCCGGCTTTTCTGAATTTTGAATAACTGCGGCTTGGTTCCGGCGGTTTCTGCAAATTCTTGGACGGGCACCACCGCTTTGTCCCGTGTGGGTTCTGCGTTATGTATGTGGCAAGGCCAGTTATCAAAAAATCGTCATCCGGTTTTATCCGGCGTGTGTTCGGTCTGTCACATTTTCCCCATAATTCTTCTAACTCGTCCCGGTCCACCCCGTCCCCGGATAACAGAATGTGGAAGTGCGGCCTTTTGTAGCCGTCCATTGCCAGGATATAAATATACTTTGCATTTTCAAGCCCGGCCTTTTTCCTGCGGCGGTTTATCCTCTTGATGAAATTCTGTATGTCTTTCCTGGCTCTCTCTTCGCTTTCCGGCAAACAATCATCATTCCACCCAAACGTGGCCCAAATATCCCCTTTCCCAAAATTGATATTTGCCAGGCGTATGAGATAACGCCGGGCGTTCTTGTCGTTTAGGTTCTTCTGTGACGGCCTGGTTTCCCTTTTTTTCTTTGTCACTGGTACGTCCTTTTTGTCTTTAAAGGACGGGTACACCTGGGCTTCTAACAGAATGGTGCCGCTTTTGATGTTCTCGGACTTGGTTGTGGTTGTCCTATAAAGGCACTCCACCTTTCCGTCTTTCATCAATTTTTCCATTTCCCATTCTTCCAGGTTCTCTATCTGCTTTTGGTATGCTTCCTCATAATCGTAGTTGTCATAGAGTTTTTTTTTCATAGTTCCCCACCTTTATGTAAAACCCCTCTCCCCTTATCCTTTCCCTGGGTCCCTTATGCCCTATATAAATAATTTCAATAGGGTGTCCGGTTTGTTAATACCCATTACAAGGACGGGGAAGCGGTGCCGCTCTATTTAAAAAATCAGTCAAATAATTCGTTCCAGGCTTTTGCTACTGCCGCATAAGCAAAAATGCCCAGGGCTGCCAAAATCAATATTGCGGCTCCTGCTGCCGCTGAAATAATCCTTATCGCCATGATTGCCGCCTTTCTTCCTATATATAGAAAAAAACCGCTTTATTTCCTCTATATCTTGTGTTATAATATGGGTGTTAAGTTCCAACCCGGTTGTTTTGGTTCCCCACCTTGCAACCGGGTTTCGCTTTGCCCTTTTTTACGCTTCCGGCAACTCTCCAAATATTTCCTCGTATATTGGCGTTGCATACCTCATTAAAAGTTCCTTGGCTTCCTCTTCTGTTATGGCTTCGCCCATATTCTTGCTATAATCCATTTCATGTGTTAAAAGCCAATTTCCTTTTTCAGACTTCCATAATTCACATTTATGTGTCCGCCCTACTTCCTGGCCCGGAAACATTGCCCGGTTCAAAATGGTATCTTCTCTATACCATTTCTTCACGGTTGCCACTTTCCGCATTTTTTCCGTGTCATACTTCATTCCCTGGATTACAAACACCATTCTTTTCCCTCACATTCCCAAAAGTATTTATTTACAATCAGCATTTCCTTGGAAGTAATTAGCACTATTCCCATTGGAACCAGGATAAACGCCGCCGTTATATCCCCCTCTAATAGCTTTACTGAAACCGCCGTAAGAATAAGCATTGCCACGCCATAGAGTTTTTGGGTAAGGAAATACCTTTTTCTTTTCCTGCGTTCTCTTACTTTCTTTCTCCTTTCCCGCTCCCTCAACTCTGCGGTCATGTACCCCTTTATATATGCCGCTTCCTGCAAGGCTCTAATTGCTCCATTTTCTTCTGTGATTGATATTTTTAACCGTTCCGCCTGTGCTGCCATATTAAGTTCCTCGCTTTCCTGCTTATGCGTCCGTGTGATATTTACTCATATCGTGATACTTCCGGCGGAATTTCTTGTAAGGCGTTCCGCTTGCCTGGCTCCTGCAATAACCATTCCACTTGTAACAATTCTTGCACCCCATCCGGCAATAGTTCAGATATTCTTTTTCAAATCTCTTTTGCCAATTATGTAGGCGGTCCAACGGTTCTTCTAAAAAAATCCCGTATAACGCCCCAATTATCCGCTTTATCATGGCGTCCCCTTTCCTGCTACTGGTTTACATACTCACCCACAATGTCCACCACTTTGTCCATAATGGCTTCCAACTCGCTTACGCTCATAGCCTTATCGTCTATGTAAAAATCCGCATAAACCTTTCTTGTGTCATTCCCCCACCTTGCCACCTGCTCCGGCAAAGGCTCATTCACGGCGTCAAACTCTAAACCCTGGCCGTGGCACCATTCCACCGCCGCTTCCAGGTCACGCCCTGCCCGGCTCGTCCAAAGAATGACCTTGTGGCCGTTTGCTTTGAGCATTTTAACCGCCGCTACTATCTTATGTTTTGGCTCCACGATTTCCGGGAACCTGGTAACTGCCAGTGTGCCGTCAAAATCAACCGCATAAATCGCCATGTGTGCTTTCTCCTTTCTCTTTATCCTTTGCTCCCATGCTCATTTCATACTTTAAAAGCATGGCCGCCGTCTGCACCATTTCACAAGCGGCGTCAATGGCCTGGTGGTAAATTGCCGTTGGTGTGGTATCTTCGTCCAGGAAGCACGCCACTTCTATGCCCTTTACCCGGTTCCAAAGGACGGCCAGGGAAGTTTTTACGTTTTCCATTGCTTCCTGGGCTTCCTCTGCTTCCTCTAAAATGACGGCGTAACCCTCATGTGTGCTATTGAATAGGGGAAACTTTGCATTTGCCCGGTTTAATTCCGCCATTGCGGCGGCTTCCACTTCTTTTCTTAACTCATTCATTGCCATTGTCCGGTTCCTCGCTTTCCTCTTCGTTCTCCATTTCGTGGGCTTTCTCGTCCGGCGTGTCCGCTTCCGTGTATTTGCTCCCGTCCTCGCACTCCCGGCATTTGTCTAAATCTATTCTTACGGGCTTTGAATTTCCACACGTCCGGCAACTCCAACAATCACGGTCCTTGGGTTTTCCCTCTTCCGGTTCTCCTGCTGCCGCCTGGCCTTTCTTTCTTCCAAAATCCATACATACGGTAATAGGCGGCATTTTCGCCATGATTTCCATGGTATTCCCCATTTCTTCAAATGCTGCTTCCAGTTTCTTTTTGTATTCTTCCTGGTTTTCCTTAATCGTCCTTAACTCGTCAATGCGGTTTAATTCCAGGGTGTCAATAAGTCGGTGCAAGGAAGCGGCGGCACTCTCCACGCCGTTTTCTTTCTGCCATGCTTCAAATATGGAAACAACCGCTCCGGTAATCTGCTCATATTCTGCATGAAAGCCCGTGTCCTCTTCCTCTGCTTTCAGTTCGCTTAAAAATTCCGGCTTTTCTCCGGTAATCATTGCCTGGATATAAAAGCCCGGCACTTCCGCTTTTACCGCATTGCTCAACAATTCCGCTTTTGCCGCTTCTTTCATAAGGTTGTAATATTCCGTGTGTTTCATATCCACGGTTCCGTCACTTGTTAATCCGTCCATAAATCCCATGTTAAATTCCTCGCTTTCTTATCTGTGAATTTGTGTTGTGAAATGATAAAGTGGTGGGTCATTTTCCACCGCTTCACGGTTCTTGTAAATCATAAGGGTAAAACATTCCCTGCCCTCTTCGTCCGGTTCCCGGCGTGTGACCGCTTCAAATCCATAACGGGCGTTAAGTTTCGCCCCGTATACGGTATCTGTCAATTTTGCAATCTCACGGCTTCCCAACGTCACACCCTGGGCGGCCAACTGCTGCCACCGCTTAAATGTCTTGTCCAGGTATTCCAAAAAATCCGGCTCCACAATTCCGTTTAATGGTGTCACGCTCTTTTCCATGTGCTTTTCCTCGCTTTCCCGGTCCTATGACCGTTTACCCAGGCACGCCGCCGCATAATTTCTTTATCCTTGCAAGCCTGGCCTTAAATTCCGGCAAATCTTCAATTTTTACCGTTATTGTCATGTCCGCCATGTCTTGTTCTCCTATAAATAAATGGTGTTGTATAGGTTCATCTGTAAATCTGAAAAAGAATATTCCGGCGTTTCCTGCGGTTGCAACGGTGCCATAAGCCCACGTTTCTGCCATTCCTTATGTCTTATTTCCGGTATTGGTCTAAACCGCTTAACCTCTGCGTCCATAAGTGCTTCCATGTTCCCGGCGTGTGCCATGAGGGCCAGGAACCCCGTATAAACGTCCTTTTCATTCTTCACAATCCGCAATCTGTCCGATTGTTCAAATACGGCCAGAAATTCCCGTAACTTCATAACGGCCACCCGTACTTGTGAAAATAAATGGAAGCACATACAAAGGCAATTATCATAACCACGCCCATGACGCCAAAGAAGATACGGCGGCCCCTGGGGCTTTCATTTGCACCCATTGAATAGATAATGGCTAACCCGGCCAGTGCCAGGTATAAAATTACTCCGCCGCCTATGAGTATCAATAAAACCGCAATCAATAAAAATACTTCTAAATTTGTCATGCTCTGTTTTCCTCGCTTTCTGCTTTCTTTATGCCGATAAAAACACGCTCCGCACATGGAACCGCTATACTATTGCCCAGTGCCATGTAACGGGCATTGTCGGACATTTCTTTGCCGCTTGCCCCGTACCTTGTCCATTCGTCCGGGAACCCGTCCAGGCGTTCACATTCAAGCGGCGTAAGGCGGCGGACCCGGTATTTAACCGCTGCGGCAATCCGTTCCATTATCACAGCAAGGGTTTCACTTCCGCCCCCTGCTACCCCTCGGCTTTTTTTCAATGTGCCCACGCCCTCTTTAAACTCTCCATAACCGCTTTGTGTATATCCATACACTACGGCGTGCCGGTCCGCACCCGTAAGCGTTGGGGCTACGTCTTGATTTATGCCTAACTGGTGGCCGCCGTTTTTCTCGTTCCTGCCAATCACATTTCCGGCAATGGTATAGACGGGAAGTAAATATAAGCCCGTTTTCCCACCGCCGCCCCCGGCGTTTCCCATGAGCGTTACACTCGTTTTGGCGTTTATGTAAATTCTGTCTGCGGTGCGGCCAAAGTCTAATTTCATTTGTCCGTCTGCGTCCTCTGCCATTCCTCTGCAATCCGTTCCAGTAAGGCTATTTTCAGAATTACCGGAATTTCCTTGTTCTTCTGCTCCGCCCTGCGAATGATACCCCAACACGCTTTCGCACTCAAAAAGTATTTGTCCGGCACGTCCATTTCCAAAATCATTGACAAGGTAGATACGTTTTCTACGTTGGGGCACTCCCCAAAATTGAGCGTCAAGCAATCGCCATGCGGTACACTGAACGTCCCCCCCTGGTCCCTCATTTCCAACCATTCCGGCGGTTGCCCATTTCCCACTTTTAGGCATTGAAATGTTGCTCTGTGTGATTTCTTCCAGGACCCGGCGGAAGTCCTTGCCTTTATTGCTTGAAAAAGCCCCGGCCACATTTTCCCAAATGATATATTTTGGATATTGTCCATTTGTCTTTTCCCTCATTTCCCTGGTTATTCTCACGGCTTCCATGAATAAGCCGGAACGGGAACCGTCAAGCCCCGTCTGTTTTCCGGCAACGCTCAAATCCTGGCAAGGGCTTCCAAAACTGATAATATCCACAACGGGGATTTTTGCCCCGTCTATCTGTGTAATGTCTCCCAGTTGTAAGGCTTCCGGGAAGTGCCGCTTTGCTATGTCTATACAATCCGGCTCTATCTCGCTTACCCATACCGTTTTGATACCCTGCCGACTGGCCGCCAATGGGAACCCGGCTATTCCGTCAAAAAGACTTCCCAGTGTCATTTCTGCCGTGGTTTTCATAGCCATATCCTCTTTCCATATTCCGGCGTGAATTCCGGTATTGTATTTTTCTCCTGCTGCCCTGCTTCCGCTTCACTGTAATATTTCTGTTTCTCCTGCATGGAAAAGAAAACGGTCCTTGTCGGTATTCCGGCGGCGTCCAGTTTCGCCTTTATTTTCCGTGTCTCTTCTCTATAAAACCGCTCCATGTGGTCCGCTACTGGCTTGGTGTAATCTAAGGGCGGTTTTGACACGTTCAATAAAGCCCGTAATACTTCCGCCGTGGTTCTTCCGCTCCGCCTATATGTTGTGTTAGCAATAAATGTTTTCTGCCAAATAAACAGTTTAAAGCCCAGGGCTTTTTCTACTGCTTCAAATGTCTTTTCCAGTTCCGGGGAAAAGTTTGTTGGTGCATAAATCCATTCCGGTATTTTTTCCATGTTAAGTTCCTCGCTTTCTAAATTCATTACCCTGGTATAAGTGCGGAATATTCCGTTTTAAACCCGGCTATTTCTTTCCCTCTCATAATCGGAATTACTGCCACCTGGTATTTGATACCCGTTACCGTGTCCCATGACCGTGTATTTTCCTCTAATTCCTTGTTGATTTTCTCCGCCAATCCGCCCGGCGTTTCATCTTTTAAAATTTTCACAATTCACTTGCTCATATTAAAGTCCTCGCCCCTTTCTATCAGTCCACCAACTCTTCCGTTTGGATTATTTTTATAATTGAGACTTTCGGCGTAAAGCAATTTGTTACATAGCCGCTTCCCTCTGCAATCTTATTTTCCAATGCTTCCGCAAAGAGTTTTGCGTTATGCTCTGCTGAAAATCTCCCGGCCACATACTCTTCTATGCGTCCGCTGCTTACCCTGTCTCTTATACACATCTCCGAGCCCACGAGACTCCTG
>ERZ1026983.384-NODE-384-length-13029-cov-5.205103_pt1 | contig 13029 bp, 10 predicted proteins | sample MGYA00519559_ERZ1026983 | MGnify/ENA primary metagenome ERZ1026983 (study PRJEB26926, sample SAMN06164406) | human gut metagenome | biome: ENVO:00009003; feature: ENVO:2100002; material: ENVO:00002003 | host: Homo sapiens | place: USA | collected 2012 ... | reverse complement strand
CGAGATGCTCAGGAGTCTCGTGGGCTCGGAGATGTGTATAAGAGACAGGGCATATGAAGAGCCGCCGGATCCAGACCACCGGAAAGAGTTCGTCCGCTGGGCGGTATGATCAGGTTGTATGCCCTTGCCAGTCTTGTAATAGAATCAAGAAGAATTGTAACGTCTTTTTTATGTTCCACCAGACGACGTGCACGTTCTATTACCATTTCAGACACACGTTTATGATGTTCCGGAAGCTCATCAAATGTAGAATAAATGACTTCCACATTATCGCCACAGATGGCCTCCCTGATATCTGTAACCTCCTCAGGGCGCTCATCGATCAGAAGAATGATCAGATGCATGTCCGGATTGTTTCTCAGAATAGACTTTGCCACATCTTTCAGCAAAGTTGTCTTACCGGCTTTCGGAGGAGATACGATCATTCCTCTCTGTCCTTTACCGATAGGGCTGATCAGATCTACGATCCTCATGGCAACTGTGCCGCCCGGTCTTTCCATTATCAGTCTCTCATTTGGAAAAATCGGTGTCATATCTTCAAAATTATATCGTCTCTGCCCTTCACTGGGATGGAATCCGTTGATAGAGGTCACATATAGCAGGGCACTGAATTTCTCTCCCTGTGTTTTGATACGGATATTCCCCTTAATAATATCACCTGTTTTCAGGTTAAATCTGCGTATCTGAGAAGGTGATACATAAATATCATTTTCCCCCGGAAGATAATTTTCACATCGGATAAACCCATATCCATCCGGAAGTACCTCAAGGATTCCGTCTGCTCTCTCTCCACTGTCAAGCTGTACTGCCTCTGCCGGGGCATGATACTGTGTACGTTCCGGTGTTTTGTTATACTGGGGGATTCTCTCTCCGTTACCTTCCACTTCACTCTGCTGCGGTTTCTCCCGGACTGCTTCCTGTTTTTTTGTCTCACCTTCCAGTTCATCTTCGTGAAGCATTCTCTCGATCAATTCCGGTTTTCTCAATGCTGAAACCCCTTTTAATCCTCTGGCTTTTGCCAAATCCTTTAAAGTTGCCAGTGATAATGATTCATACTTTTCTCTCATAAAATAATCCTCTGCTTTTTGTTTTGATTGTTAATATTGATAATTATTTTTATTTTTGTTTTTCTGATTTCCTATGTATCTGAGTAATTTATTCTTTATTAACTTTTCCTGTAACAGTTAGTGGGATAATCTGTCTGAAGTGACACGAATATCAGATCTGCAGCAATGCATATCGCAGGAAAATTATACTCCTGCTCCTGTGTCGACAAGTTAATTCCTGTAGTAATCCTGTCTGCACACCGGTATCTTTATATTTATCTTAGCACATCTTCTTCATAATTGACAATACCATATTATTCCAAATCTTTATTATTGGCAAGCTGTTTTATACGTCATAAAACTGATATTATCGACATAAAAGCAGAAATCCGGAGACATAAAATATGTCCCCGGATTTCCGGTAAATCAGATATTAATAACACTTATTTAAGAAGACAATTAATGTACCAGATTTCCCACTAATCCATAAGAAACAATATACATAATGACAGTTGCCATAATAATGCCACAAAAAATTGCCAGAGAGGACTTCTTAATATCAATTTCCAGAAGAGATGCAATCAGAGATCCTGTCCATGCCCCTGTTCCCGGAAGCGGAATTCCCACAAACAGCATCAGTCCCCAAAACTCATATTTCTTTACCTGATCACTTTTTCTCATTGCCCTGTCTTCCAATTTCATAACAAGTCCCCGAAAGAGTTTCGTCTTTTTTAAAACCTTGAAAATCTGTCTGATAAACAACAGAATAAACGGAATAGGAATAATATTTCCAACAATACACAGTGGAATTGCCTTTGCAGCCGATATCTTAAGTAAGGATGCTGCAAGCAATCCTCCCCTGAGTTCCAAAAGCGGAATCATTGAAATAATAAAAACTGCCCCTTCCGGTGAAATATATTGTGACAGATTCTGCGAGAACCAATGTACCAGTGCTTCCATAAAACCTCCTAACTTTTACTTCAGATAATCCTTCAAAAAATCAATAAATTTCTGCATTTCTTCCTTTGTTCCAACTGTGATACGAAGGAAATTGTCAATTCTGTCCTTCTGGAAGTAACGAACATAAATATGCTGCCCTCTCAATGCCTCAAAAAGTTCTTTCGCAGGGCAGGTTTTATGCGTAGCAAAAATAAAGTTAGACATAGAATCCTGAAAAGAGAATCCCAGTGCCTTCAATTCTTTCTTTGTCCATTCTCTTGTCTCTATGATTTTATTACATGTCTCATCAAAATATGCTTTATCTTCAACTGCCGCCACACCTGCAGCAATCGCTGTACGGTCCATAGTATAAGAATTAAAAGAATACTTCACATCATTCAGGAATCTGATCAGTTTCTCATTTCCACACGCAAAACCAATTCTCATCCCAGCCATAGAACGCGACTTGGAAAATGTCTGTACGACCAGAAGGTTGTCATATTTTTCAATCAATGGAAGCGCCGACTGACCACCAAAATCCACATAAGCCTCGTCCACGATCACAATCACATCAGGATTATGGCGGATAATATCCTCCACTTCCTCCAGCGGCATCTCCACACCTGTCGGCGCATTCGGATTCGGGAATACAATTCCTCCGTTTTCTCTGAAATAATCTTCCTTCCTTATATGAAAGTTCTCATCCAGTGCCGGTCTCTCATATGGAATGCGAAACAGGTCTGCCCATACATCATAAAAAGAATATGTGATATCCGGAAAAAGAACCGGCTTCTGTGAATTAAAGAATGTAAGGAAACTCATGGCAAGCACATCATCGGAACCTACTCCCACAAAAACCTGTTCATCCTTCAGCCCGTAATTCTTTGCAATGGCATGTACCAGTTCTCCTGCTGTAGGATCCGGATAAAGTCTCATAGTATCTGTATCCATCTCCCTCAACGCCTTCTCCACTCCAGGTGCCGGCGGATACGGATTCTCGTTGGTATTCAGCTTGATCATATCCGGCTGATTGGGCTGCTCGCCTGGTGTATATGGTATTACTTTACGTATATTTTCTTCCCATCTGCTCATTTATCTGATTCCTTTCATGTTTTTATTGTTTTTCACTTTCGTCAGTATAACATTAATCTCTATTTTCGTAAATCAACTTTTTGCATTTTACTGATTGACAAACCCACTTTGCAAGTTTATAATAGGCGGCAGAAAAGATAAGAAGGATCAAAACGTTGAAGAGAAGAGTACGCTGAGGAACGTTACAGAGAGAAATGTATACCGGTGCAAGCATTTCATCGCGAACTAGCCGAAGACCACCTCTGAGTGACTTTAATACAGTCCGGTGATTCCGTTACCATCGAATGAAGCGGTTCTGATCAGATGATTTATCCATCAGTAATGTATCAGAACAACCGGGGTGGAACCGCGAGTAATGTTATCTCGTCCCCTACAGTATTTAACCGTACTGTAGGGGATTTTTTTATTCTTTCTTTTACCCCTTCGCAGTACAAAAACCTGTTACTGTTCACTCCGTTCTCAACAACACGCTCCGCGGGATATCAACAGTGAACAGCAACTATAACAAATCCATACTAACGTAAAGGAGATAATCATCATGATCGTAACATTAAAAGACGGCTCAAAAAAAGAATACGCTGAAGCAAAATCCGTAATCGACATTGCTTACGACATCAGCGAGGGACTTGCACGTGCTGCCTGTGCAGGAGAAGTAAACGGAGAAGTTGTAGACCTGAGAACAGTTATTGACAGTGACTGCGAATTAAACATCCTGACAGCAAAAGATGAAAAAGGACTTGCAGTTCTCCGCCATACAGCATCCCACGTACTTGCCCAGGCAGTACAGACCTTATTCCCGGATGCAAAGGTTGCTATCGGACCTTCTATTGATACAGGATTCTACTATGATTTCGACTGCCCTCCATTCTCCCGTGATGACCTGGATGCAATCGAAAAAGAAATGAAAAAGATCATCAAAAAAGGCGCTAAGATTGAACGCTTCACAAAATCAAGAGAAGATGCCATCGCATACTTCCAGGAGAAAAATGAACCATACAAGGTAGAACTTATCGAAGATCTTCCGGAAGGCTCCGAAATCTCTTTCTATTCCCAGGGAGACTGGACAGACCTCTGCGCAGGTCCTCACCTTATGAGCGTAAAGGGTGTAAAAGCATTCAAGCTTCTCTCCTCCTCCAGCGCCTACTGGAGAGGCAGTGAAAAGAACGCAATGCTCACACGTATCTACGGAACAGCTTATGCTTCCAAGGATGAGTTAAAAGAACATCTGGAACAGATGGAAGAAGCAAAAAAACGTGACCACAACAAACTTGGCCGTGAGATGAAGATCTTCACAACTGTAGACGTGATCGGTCAGGGACTTCCACTTATCATGCCAAACGGTGTGATCATGATGCAGGAGCTTCAGCGCTGGATTGAAGACGAAGAAACAAAACGCGGATATATCAGAACAAAAACTCCGTTAATGGCAAAGAGCGACCTCTACAAGATTTCCGGACACTGGGATCATTACAAAGAGGGCATGTTCGTTCTCGGCGACGAAGAAACAGACAAAGAAGTATTTGCGCTTCGTCCTATGACATGCCCATTCCAGTACTATGTATACAAAGCAGAACAGCACAGCTATCGTGATCTGCCTCTTCGTTACGGTGAAACATCCACTCTGTTCCGTAATGAGGATTCCGGGGAAATGCATGGTCTGACACGTGTGCGTCAGTTCACGATCTCCGAAGGTCATCTGATCGTAAGACCTGACCAGATGGTAAAAGAATTTAAAGACTGTATCGCACTTGCACAGTACTGTCTGCAGGTTCTTGGTGTAGAGGAGGACGTAACCTATCACCTTTCCAAATGGGATCCTAACAACAGAGAGAAATACATCGGTGATGCAGAAGTGTGGAATCAGACAGAAGCTCATATCCGTCAGATGCTTGAAGAACTGAACATTCCATTTACAGAGGATGTTGGAGAAGCTGCATTCTACGGACCTAAGGTTGATATCAATGCCAAAAATGTATACGGAAAAGAAGATACAATGATCACGATCCAGTGGGATGCTCTTCTTGCTGAACAGTTTGATATGTACTACATCGATGAAAATGGTGAGAAACAGCGTCCATACATCATCCACCGTACATCCATGGGATGCTATGAGAGAACACTGGCATGGCTGATTGAGAAATATGCAGGTATGTTCCCGACTTGGCTCTGCCCAGAACAGGTTCGTGTAATTCCGATCTCTGAGAAATTCCACAACTATGCCGCCAAAGTGGAAGCACAGTTAAAAGAAAACGGAATCCGCTGCTCCGTTGACCAGCGTTCCGAGAAAATGGGCTACAAGATTCGTGAAGCACGTCTTGCAAGAGTTCCATATATGCTCATCGTCGGTGCCAAAGAGGAAGAAGAAGGCAAGGTTTCCGTAAGAAGCCGTTACCTCGGTGATGAAGGAATGAAAGACCTTGGTGATTTCCTTGCAGCGATCAAAGAAGAAATCAAGAATAAAACAATCCGCAAAATTGAAGTACAGGAAGAGAATAAATAATCTTCCCTTTCAGATAAGTACAGAAACTGTTATTTCTGTTAAAAACAGGGCTGTCGTCAATGAACTTTTGGTTCATACGACAGCCCTGTTTTATTATTCTTTCACTTTTTCCTCAAAATATCAGCATTTTAACCGAATCAAATAAAAGAAAACACTTCCCGTGCTGATCGCACAGCTTCGAAGCGCAGACTTTCTGAAATTCGACATGGGACAGGTGTATGTAATGATCGCCTTTTCCATCTTCCCGGTCATCATTGTTTACATTCTTCTTTCCAGATTCATTGTAGAAGGTGTTTCCGCAGGTGCGGTCAAGGGTTAAATACAAAAAGCTGTCTGTTCCGGATGCAGATACCTCCGGAAGCCAGACAGCTTTTTTAATTATTTACAGTACTGTTCTGTAATGATGTTACTGTTTACAGCTCAGAGTTTTATTTTCTTAAATCTCAGCCAGTTTCAGCAGATCCGGGATCTTGGATTCCCAACCAAGTGCCATGATATGTACACCCTGACAGTATGGCTTGCACTCTTTGATGATACGTGCAGCGATCTCAACACCTGTGATACCTGCTTTTGTCTTTTCTTTGTCTGCTTTCAGTTCCTCGAGCATTTCGTCCGGAACATGAATGCCGGCAACGTTGTTGTTCATGAATTTAGCCATTCCAGCGGACTTCGGAATGATGATACCAACCTGTACAGGTTTTCCGAACTGTTTTGCTTTTTCCATAAATTTGATGAATTTCTCCGGCTCAAATACTGCCTGTGTCTGGAAGTATTCTGCACCTGCAGCTACTTTTCTTTCCATTTTTGCAAGCTGTGCGTCAACGGAATCGCTGCATGGAGATACAACAGCACCCTTGGAGAATTTTGGCGGCTCACCAACCAGTTCGTTTCCGCCAAGATCCACACCGGATTCCAGAAGCTTCACTGTGTGAAGAAGGGATACGGAGTCAAGGTCGAATACAGGTTTTGCCTGTGGGTGGTCACCCATCTTTGTATGGTCACCTGTAAGGCAGAGGATGTTGTCAATACCCAGCATTGCAGCGCTGAGAAGATCAGACTCCAGAGCGATACGGTTTCTGTCACGGCATGCCAGCTGGAAGATCGGATTCATGCCTGCATCCTTGAGAACTTTACACATTGCAAGAGATCCAAGACGCATAACAGAAGACTGGTTATCAGTTACGTTAACTGCATGAACATCCTTGAGGTATGTTTTTGCTTCTTCTACCAGTTCATCTACGTGGATTCCTTTTGGCGGTCCTACTTCTGCAGAAACTACAAATTCACCACGGTCGAATAATTCTTTCATTTTCATTGTACATTGCTCCAATCATTATAATCTATTTTAATTCATCGTCTGTTGCAAAGTTATGAATCTGTGTCGGACATTTCAGCGCGTCAAGGCGTCCGATCTCTTTCAGACGTCTGTAGATGCGTTCCCATCCACATTCCATTTCGCTGTCCACTTCACATTTACCGTTCTTGGAACCGCCGCACTGGCCATTCACAAGGCTCTTTGAACATGCTGTGATCGGGCAGATTCCGCCTGTCAGGTTCAGGTAGCATTCACCGCACTGGTCACATTTGTACTCTAACGGTGTCACGCCCTGGAAACCTGGTACCGGGTATGTATCGCAGGCTGCACAGACCATCTTATCTTCCAGATATTCTGAAACGGTCTGTACACCAACACCGCAGGAGAATACCAGAACCAGATCTGCTTCCTGGATCTTGCTCATATGTTTCTTAAGACGTAATTCCATATTTTCCGGATTACAGATGTAATCAGTTGTCATGATTCCTGTCACATTTCCTTCAGCTGCAAGTTCCTTCTGAAGTCGGGCAGCTTCTTTTTCCGGAAAACGAACTTCTTTACATCCATAACAGTTTATAATGAAAACTTTCTTTCCGGCTGTCAGTGATGTAATCGCTTCTTTTGCTTTTAACTGGGTAATCAACATATTACTTCATCCCCCTTACTGCATTTTTTCCGGCTTTGATACTGTTAATGATCGGAATCTTGGAAGAACAGATATACTGACAGCATCTGCACTCAACACAATCCATAACGTTCATGTCTTTCATGCCCTGCCAGTTCTCATCTTTCGCATATTTCACGAAATACAGAGGTGAAAGTTCCATCGGACATACATCTACGCAGCGTCCGCACTTGATACACGGCTGTTCTTTTGTCTCATCCGGTTCAACGGCAATAATACCATTGGAGCCTTTCATCATCGGTACATCCAGTGTGTTCAGAGGGAATCCCATCATTGGTCCGCCCATCTTAACCAGAACATCGTCATCTGTAAATCCGCCGCAGTAATCGATCAGCTCTCTTACGCTTGTACCGATCTTGATAACGAAGTTTCCAGGATTCTTGATCTTCTCGCCTGTTACTGTAGCAACACGCTCAATCAGAGGCATTCCTGTCTGGATCGCATCGGAGATTGCTTTTACTGTACTGATATTATCTACTACAACGCCGACATCTGCCGGAAGACCGCCACTTGGAACAATTCTTCCCATAACTCGCTTAATGAGAGTTTTCTCAGCGCCCTGCGGGTATTTGGTTCTTGCAACAAATACTTCCATGTTTCCGATGTCAGCAACTTTTTTCTGCATTAATTCAATGGCATCCGGCTTATTGTCCTCGATAACGATGATACCCTTCTCGGCACCTGTTGTCTTAAGGACTGCTTTCAGGCCAAAAATAATGTCATCTGCATACTCAAGGAGTACTCTGTGGTCTGCTGTTAACAGAGGCTCACATTCACATCCGTTGAGAAGGATGGTATCTACCGGTTTGGCAGGTTTAAGTTTGACACAGGTCGGGAAACCTGCACCGCCCATACCAACGATTCCGGCTTCACGAATGATATCAATGATCTCATCCGGAGTAAGATTGTCAAGATCACCATGTGGCTGTACGGATTCGTGCAGAGTATTTTTTCCATCCGATTCAATAACAACAGCCATCACTTCGCTTCCACGTGTGCCATGCATACGCGGTTCAACAGCAACTACGGTTCCGCTTACGCTGGAATGTACCGGAGCACTGATAAATCCGGCAGCTTCACCGATCTTCTGACCAACTTTTACAGTGTCACCAACCTGAACGATCGGATTAGCCGGTGCGCCCAGATGCTGTGACATGGAGATTACAACTGTCTTCGGATCCGGGAATTTCTTCAGAGCGATGTGCTCACTGAATTCCTTGCGTTCTGACGGATGAACACCGCCGTAATATCCGTCCAGTCTTTCTTCTCTAATGGACTTCACATAGTCGTTGATCACTTTGAAATTAACTTTGGAGAAATCACGAACCTGTACAGGCTGGTTTAAGAATTCTTCCAGACGTCCCTGTTTTGCAAGTCTCTGGTAAATCTTCTCCCATGCACAGTCTTTATTCGGATCTACTTCGCATTTTCCATTCTTTGCTCCACCGCACTGTCCATTGACAAGACTCTTTGAACAGTCAACGATCGGACAGACACCTCCGGTAATGTTCAGATAACACTGCGCACATGCGTCACAGCTCTTCTTGGTAAGTGCCATGCCATGATGACCTCTGTAGTTAAGGGTGTTGCTTGCAGCAACTACCGGCTTACCTGCCAGATCCGCAACGGTCTGAATACCAAGGCCACAGGAAATTACTACTACATTCTCTGTACCTTCCGGAATCAGATCCTGTAATTTTCTTTCTGTGTGCATCTTGTTGCATAAGAAATCAAATTTTGCACTGCCTGTAACATTTTTTCCCTGATCTGCAGCGAATTTCAGAAATTCGTCACAATCCGGTTCGTCAACAGTTTCAAATTCTTTGAAACATTTGTTGCAGGCAATCACAAACAGGTTGTCCTTACCGTCAAGCACTGATGCAAGTTCATCACTGCTTTTCAGTTTGTACTTAGTATAGTTTTCCAATTGCTCACCTTCCTCACGATAAAATTTTATCCTTATGATATCTGTTCTTATCCGTTCCCTCCATCTCTGCACTCAAAAAAGGGCCAATAAAACCAGATAAATAAGTTCAATACATATACCTTATTAAATGTAACATAAAATGCACATTTTATCCAGTTTTATTAGCAAATTTTATAAATTTCTTCTATGATTTCATCCTAAAATTCTATGAAGTGCAGATATTTGTACTGTAAAAGATATGAAATTAGCAAATTGTATACAATATACCATATTCTATAGCAACCATGACGATTTAACGCCTTCACACAGTTACGCTCTCAAACTCAAATCTTTAGAAATCGCCTTCGGCGATGGAATAGTGTTACTGTTCACTCCATTCACAGTAACTTAGCCAAAATTCATTCTCGTTTTTATGAACACTCCTGATAATCCTCTCTCACAGTACTTGTATCATGAGTTAAGACGCTGTCCGCAATATTCACAATTGCTCAGACGTCCTTTTATTACCTGATTCTTTGCACCGCAGCTGGTACAGGTAACTGTAATATAAATCTTTTCATTTACACGTCTGTTTGGTGCAGTAATCATAATATAATTTCCTTCTCTGTCTATCTGGATATTCCGGATATATCCCCTGGCAATAAATTTTTCCAGTTTTTTTACTGCACCTTTTCCCAGCTCCTGCTCAAGTTTCTCAAATGAGACCGTATTCTGGGCATAAGATTCAAACCAGCAGGCAATTTCCCTGGCTTTTTTCTTCCGTAATGCTTTCTGAACTTCCCTGAAAGTCGGATATAAAAATAACAGACAGAGCAGAATCTCTGTTGCTGCCATTCCCCAGCGTCCTTCACCAATATACTTCTCCGATGCACCAATAGCTCCCAGGGATAAAAGCATGCAGAAGCCACAAAGAACCCACTTCAGTTTTCCCAACACCCCTGCTTTTTTATTTTTTTCTGTCAAAAAATCATTCATGTCTGTTTCCTCTTTCGCTGATTAATCAAAATTCTATGATATATTGGTGAAGCTTCTGTCAGCCTGCCCCCAGCAGAAGCCATGCGTCACCTGACGGATCATAATAATAAACCACATTGTCTCCTACTGCATAATAATGTTCTTTTGTAAAATGATCCTCATGATCCGTTCCCAGAACAAATACCGGACAATTTCTTCCTTCAATGTACTCATCAGTGCCTGTATACCACAGAGACATTCCAAGACCAAGGTAATAGCTGACTTCATCTGTCTCAGAAAGCTGTTCTCTGGCAATCTTTATATTCAATGCTGAATCATGCTCCGGATTACACTCTGGATCGTACTCTGACTCATACACGGGATTATATTCCGGATCATACTCATCCCAATTATAATATATGGAGAAATCATAGCAGTGGGTTTCTGCTGCAAGATGTCCATCCTTTAACGACACCATAGGATGGTATTGTATACTCATATTCTGCTTCTGTACAGAAACCATCACATTGGAATGAATCTCACTCACATTGCAGCGCAGGATAATGATTTCATTCTCCTTCCCTGTATAATATGGGGCGTTCAGATCATCCAGATATTCCCCTTCTTCCGTAGGCTGAGCCGGATAAACGCTGACCCTGCAATCATCCCCCGGGACAATGGCATAAATTTCATATCCCCCTGCATCAACCACTGTTCCATCCTGTAAAAAAGGATACGCAGCTGCCACTTCTCCCTGTCTGGTATATTCAAGTATCTCTGCTGCCTCTGCACCTTCATAGGTATATCCCAGAAATGCCATTCCGGCCTGACATTCATTTTCCCTGATAATGTCCTGCAGAATTGCCAGATTCTCATCTGCCCCAGGTGCTCTGGCAAATACTTCTCTCATACCTCCGCCATGGATACCAACAGAAAACAGTACCGCACAAACACATACAGCAATCGAATATTTTTTCATACTCTCATCTCCCTTCTTATCAAGCGGATATTTGCACTCCGCTTCGCTTTCTGCTCATAATAGAATAACTTCGTAGTTTATCAGCTTGCTATTTTAACGTAGTTACGATTAGCTTACTTTCCAGTGCAGCCGCTATCAGATCTTCTTTACAGCTGTATCCTGCCTTGGCGATCATTTCCTGAAAATTCCATCTCACCCCGGAGGTAGAGCATTTCATTTCTCTTGCAATCTCTGAATATGACATTCCACGGATATACAGGCGGAGCATCTCAAGCTGCCTGGGACTGATATCGCCGCTTGTGATCCAGTTAAGCTCCACCTTCGGCGTCATATCCGGAAATACATGCTCACCATTTAAGGTTCTGTGGATCACACTCCGTATTTCCTCTTCCCCGTGATCCTTATACCAGAGACTGTCTGCACATCCACTTTTTGCCCTTTCCAGCACCTTGGGATCGATCAGGGAAGTAACGATCAATACCTTTGTATAGGGATACTTCTCCCTGATCACTTTTCCGGCACTGAGTCCATCATGATTATGAAACGTCTGCACATCCATGATCATAAGATCAATTGCCGAATAATCACAGATTTTTACAGCTTCACGTGCATCTGAAACTGTCTGGACATGTCGGAATTCCGGCTCCTGCATAATAATATATTCAAAATACTTCTGCATGATCTTCTGATCTTCTACTATCAGTATCCGTACCATCGAATCCCATCCTTTCTGTCAGTGGCATTTTCAATATCAGACAAAACTCAGGGGAAAAAGAAACCTGCATCCTGCATTTTCCTGATTCAGCTGCCTTTCTCAGTGCAGATAAACCACCGCCTTCTTCCGCATTTTTGTCAGGCACCTCTCCATCATTGGTAATCTGAACAGTATATTCATCTGCATTTTTGTCTATCTTCACCCAAACAGTACTGCCATGGGCATGTCTGGCACAATTTGTCACACATTCGCGGATTGCCCTGTCTGTCAGCAGCCTGTAAGATGGATGCATGGGAAAGTTCCCACTGATCTGAACTGAAATTCCAAGCTCTTCTGCATGTCTGATCGTATCCTTATATACTTCTTCCATACTCTCAACAGCAGAATCGGTAAGAATATAAACCAGATGTTTCAATACAGACAACTGTTTATCCATTTTATCCGGGTCTTCTTTTCTTTCCAGTATTCTTCGTATTGACAGAAGGCTTCGTCCAAAATTGTCATGAACCTGCATTTTCATGACAAGCGTCTCCTGCTCTCTGATTTTATCTCCGATTTTTTCGTACATTTCCTCCAGCTTATGATTCAGGATTTCCAACTTTTCATTGTTTGCCCTGATTTTTTCACCATTGTAATAAATTTCTGATACATTAACTGCCACTGTCTGCAGATATCCTGCACAATCCGGCTCCTGCAGACTATATTCCTGAAACATCCAGACGGAACCATCAGGAAAATAAAACACATTACTGTCTTTGCTCAATCTGCAAAGACCTTCCGATTCAGGTTCCCCACTCATTGCTTTCCTTAATGCGTCATAATCCTGCAGATAAGAACCCTGTCTCTTATACACATCTGACGCTGCCGACGATCGCAT
>ERZ1026983.371-NODE-371-length-13391-cov-14.387672_pt1 | contig 13391 bp, 8 predicted proteins | sample MGYA00519559_ERZ1026983 | MGnify/ENA primary metagenome ERZ1026983 (study PRJEB26926, sample SAMN06164406) | human gut metagenome | biome: ENVO:00009003; feature: ENVO:2100002; material: ENVO:00002003 | host: Homo sapiens | place: USA | collected 2012 ... | reverse complement strand
AGCAAGACGCAAGTGCCGCCCAAGGCACGATGCGGATGCTGGGTGCCGCAACCCGATAGCGGAGCACATTTTAAATCGTCCCACTTCCCGGCAAGGGCGACTGTTCAAAAGTCTCCTATGATACACAGGGGGTTTTGAACAACTAAAAAATAATGCGCAGAAAAGCGTAGCTTTCGGCGACTTTTCAGCCTTGAGAAAAATAAATGGCGTATATACGTTGTATCTCTAGCTGTTCAAAAAGCAGAGGGGTTTTGAACAACTAGAAACGCTAACCGAACAAAAACGGTGCTTTTTGCTCTAGTTGTTCATCTTGAACAACTAGGAATAAACGTAGATAAGCTAAAAAGTTCTAGTTGTTCAAAAGTCCATAGTAGTAATAGAGTTTTATAAGGGTGTTTTGAACAGTCACAGGCCTTGCCCCCGGCAGGGGACAGTGCAAAACAAAAAATCCCGGAAGCCGAAGCTTCCGGGAATCTTTTGGAGGTGACGACCAGATTTGAACTGGTGGATGAGGGTTTTGCAGACCCTTGCCTTACCACTTGGCCACGTCACCATATAAGGGAGTGATGAATACCACTCCAATGGAGCGGCCGACGAGGCTCGAACTCGCTACCTCCACCTTGGCAAGGTGGCGCTCTACCAGATGAGCTACGGCCGCATATTCGGTGCATTTGTCCCTGCACCCTCCCGATCGATTCTTGCGAATTTTGGGGCCCCTGCAAAAATTTGCGAAGCAAAGTTTTGTGGGGAAGAGGAGGAATTTCAGAGTTTGTTACGGCGGTCTTACTTGTAAGACTGCCAGACAAACGACTGACATTCCGACGAAGCGACCCGGATCGGGCTCGAACCGACGACCCCCAGCGTGACAGGCTGGTGCTCTAACCAACTGAGCTACCGGGCCATACCGGAGCAACTGTTGCTGCTCCTTAATGGAGCGGCCGACGAGGCTCGAACTCGCTACCTCCACCTTGGCAAGGTGGCGCTCTACCAGATGAGCTACGGCCGCATATTGGGAAACCCTATTGGGTTTCCTTGACGTGGTGCCTCCGATCGGAATCGAACCAATGACACGGGGATTTTCAGTCCCCTGCTCTACCGACTGAGCTACAGAGGCGCACCGGACGATGATTATTATACCTGAAATTTCGATTTTGTAAAGGGGTAAATGCAAATTTTTTTGAAAAAATTGAAAAGTTTTTGCTTTTCGGCGTCTCTGCGTGCAAAATAAGAACGACTTTTTTTCGCGGTTTTCGTGCCGGAGGCAGTATGGGAAAAGAGAGAAAGAATATTTGACAAGTTTTACAACCTATGGTTTAATAAAAGAAAAGAACACAGGCGCTTATGCCCGCAGAGATGCTGTTATATTTCTTATATAATAGAAAGGGCGGGCGTCTGCTTTGATTACAGGACGGCCTGCGCGGCACAGCTGCGATGGGCCGGGAGGAGCAGCATGGCAAAAAAACAGGAATATGGCAACGAGAGCATTACCTCGTTAAAGGGTGCCGACCGTGTGCGCAAGCGCCCGGCAGTCATCTTTGGCTCAGACGGTGTGGAGGGCTGTGCCCACTCGATCTTTGAGATCGTGTCCAACTCTATCGATGAAGCCCGCGACGGCCACGGCGATACTATTAACGTGACCCGCTGCAAGGACGGCAGCGTCATCGTGGAGGATTTTGGCCGCGGTATGCCCGTGGACTGGAACAACGGCGAGGGGCGCTTCAACTGGGAGCTGCTGTTCTGCGAGATGTACGCAGGCGGCAAGTACGGCGAAGGCGAGGATAACTACGAGTTCAGCCTTGGCCTGAACGGTCTGGGCCTGTGCGCCACCCAGTACGCCTCGGCGTGGATGACCGCCGATATCTACCGCGACGGTTACCATTACCATCTGGACTTTAAAAAGGGCGAGAACGTAGGTGGCCTGCAAAAGGAGCCCTACAAGGGACGCCGCACCGGCAGTATTATCCACTGGAAGCCGGACGATGAGGTGTTTACCGATATTGATGTGCCCGGCAGCTACTATAAGGATGTGCTGCGCCGTCAGGCTGTGGTCAACGCCGGGCTTACCCTCAACTTTACCGATGAAAAGGAAAAGGACCCCGCCACCGGCAAGCCGTGGCACGAGAGCTGGTGCTACCAGAACGGCATCGCGGACTATGTGGCAGAAGTAGCAGGGGAGGACACCCTGACCCCCGTGTTCAGCTGCGAGAGCGAGGCCGTGGGCCGGGACCGCGAGGATCAGCCGGACTACAAGGTGCGCATGAGTGCGGCTTTTTGTTTCTCTAATAAGGTACAGCTGCTGGAATACTACCACAACTCTTCGTGGCTGGAGCACGGCGGCAGCCCGGAGCACGCAGTGCGCACCGCCTTTGTCTACCAGATCAACAAGTACCTGAAGGAAAAGAACCTGTACAAAAAGGGCGAGAGCGCCATCAGCTTTCAGGACGTGCAGGACTGTCTGGTGTATGTGTCCTCCAGCTTTTCCACCCGTACCAGCTACGAAAACCAGACCAAAAAGGCCATCACCAATAAATTTGTCTCGCAGGCTATGACCGACTTCCTCAAGCATTATCTGGAAGTGTATTTTCTGGAAAAGCCGGAGGAGGCCCAGAAGATCTGCCAGCAGGTGCTGGTGAACAAGCAGAGCCGCGAGCACGCGGAAAAAACGCGACAGAGCATTAAAAAGACGCTCTCTACACAGATCGATCTGGCCAACCGCGTGCAGAAATTCGTGGACTGCCGCACCCGGGATTCCGCCCGCCGCGAGCTGTATATCGTGGAGGGCGACTCGGCTATGGGCGCGGTCAAGTCCAGCCGGGACAGCGAATATCAGGCCATTATGCCCATCCGCGGCAAGATCCTGAACTGTCTGAAGGCGGACTATGCCCGCATCTTCAAGTCGGACGTCATTGTGGATCTTATCAAGGTGATGGGCTGCGGTGTGGAGCTGGGCGGCAAGCACAACAAGGAACTGGCTACCTTTAACCTCGAAAACCTGCGGTTCAATAAAATCGTCATCTGTACCGATGCCGACGTGGACGGCTACCAGATCCGCACCCTTGTGCTGACCATGCTCTACCGGCTTACCCCCACCCTGATCAACAAGGGCTATGTGTATATCGCGGAGTCGCCCTTGTACGAGATCACCACGAAGGATCGCACTTATTTCGCCTATACCGAGTCGGAAAAGGCCGCTTTTCTGGAAAAGATCGGGGACAAAAAATACACCATCCAGCGCTCCAAAGGCTTGGGTGAGAACGACCCTGAGATGATGTGGCTGACCACTATGAACCCGGAAAGCCGCCGCCTGATCAAAGTAATGCCCACCGATGTGGTGCAGACCGCGCAGGTGTTTGATATCCTGCTGGGCGACAATCTGGCAGGCCGCAAGGAGCATATCGCCCAGCACGGCGCAGAGTATCTGGATGATCTGGACGTGAGCTGAGAACCCTCTCCGTCATCGCTGACGCGATGCCACCTCTCCCGAAGGGGAGAGGCTTGGCACAAGAGGGAAACTTTGCGGGACGACCCCAAAAGCTCCCCCCTTGGGGGGAGCTGGCTGCGTAAGGTGTATCTGAAAACAAAGAAAATGACGAATATTTCGCAAGCACAAGCGGGATTTAAGGCAAATAGCCGCAGGAATCCTTTGTGGATTTCAAGGCTGTTTAACGCAAAATCCAGCTGTGCTTGTAGAAATAGACTAAATTTTCGACTTTTCAGATACACCCAAGCAGCCTGAGAGGGTTTTTCCCTATGGAGAGGAACTGTAATGGCAAAAAAATCGACCAAGAAAACCTTAAAGCCGGTGCGCCCGCAGCTGGGCGACGGCGTTGAAATTTTAAACGCAGGCAGCGTGCTGGAAGATCCCATTACCCGCACGCTGGAAACCAACTATATGCCCTATGCCATGAGCGTTATCGTCAGCCGCGCTTTGCCGGAGATCGACGGCTTCAAGCCGGCGCACCGCAAGCTGCTGTACACCATGTACGAGATGGGACTGCTCAAGGGCGCACGCACCAAATCTGCCAACATCGTGGGCAGCACCATGCACCTGAACCCCCACGGCGACGCCGCCATCTACGACACCATGGTGCGCATGGGCCGCGGCAACGAGAGCCTGCTGGTGCCCTTTGTGGACAGCAAGGGTAACTTTGGCAAGGCGTACAGCCGCGATATGTCCTGCGCCGCTGCCCGTTACACCGAGGCAAAGCTGGAAGGCGTGTGCGAGGAGCTGTTCCGGGATATCGACAAGGAAACCGTGGACTTTGTGCCCAACTACGACAGCACCACCACCGAGCCCACCCTGTTGCCGGTCACCTTCCCCACCATTCTGGCCAACAACACGCTGGGCATTGCGGTGGGCATGGCCTGCAACATCTGTTCCTTCAATCTGGCGGAGCTGTGCGCCACCACCGTGGCACTGATGAAGGACGAGCACCACGATATCGGCACCACCATGCCCGCCCCGGACTTTGTGGGCGGCGGCCAGATCGTGTATGATGAAGCGCAGATGCGTGAAATTTACAAGAATGGCCGCGGCAGCGTAAAGGTGCGCGCCCGCTACAATGCAGTGCCCGGCGAAAATATGATCGAGGTCACCCAGATCCCGCCCACCACCACGGTGGAGGCCATCATGGACAAGATCGCGGAACTGGTCAAGACCGGCAAGGTCAAGGAGATCAGCGATATGCGCGACGAGACCGACCTGAACGGTCTGAAGCTGACGCTGGACCTCAAGCGCGGCGTGGATGCCGACAAGCTGATGGCAAAACTGTTCAAGGCTACCCCGCTGGAGGACAGCTTCAGCTGCAACTTCAACATTCTGGTGTCCGGCCAGCCCCGGGTCATGGGTGTGCGGGAGATTTTAAAGGAGTGGACGGCGTTCCGCGTTGAGTGCGTGCGCCGCCGCACCTACTACGACCTGCACGGCAAGGAAAAGCGGCTGCACCTGTTGCAGGGTCTTGCCGCCATCCTGCTGGATATCGACAAGGCAATCCGCATCATCCGCACCACCGAGGAGGAGACCGAGGTGGTGCCCAACCTGATGATCGGCTTTGGCATTGACGAGGTGCAGGCCGACTATGTGGCAGAGATCAAGCTGCGCCACCTGAACCGGGAATACATCCTCAAGCGCACCGGCGAGATCGAGCAGCTGGAAAAGGACATTGCAGACCTGAACGATGTGCTGGCAAAGCCTGCCCGCATCCGCCGCATCATCATCAACGAACTGAACGATGTAGCGAAAAAATACGGCAAGCCCCGTTGCAGTGAGATTTTGTACGACCTGCCGGAAGAGGATGCTGCCGCTGAGGAAGAAGCTGTGCCGGACTACCCGGTGACCGTGTTCTTTACCCGGGAGGGCTACTTTAAAAAGATCCCGCCCCAGAGCCTGCGCACTGCCGGTGCCCACAAGCTGAAGGAGGGGGACGAGATCATCCAGCAGCTGGAGACCCGCAACAACGTGGAGGCGCTGTTCTTTACCGACAAGCAGCAGGTGTACAAGGTGCGTCTGGCAGAGCTGGAGGACGGCAAGGTGGCCCAGATGGGCATCTTCATCCCGGGACGGCTGGGCATGGACGAGGGCGAAAACGTGTTGAGCATGGTCATTACCGGCGATTACAGCGGCTTTATGCTGTTCTTCTTTGCCAGCGGCAAGTGCGCAAAGATCCCCCTCAGCTCCTACGCCACCAAGCAGAACCGTCGCAAACTGCTGAAGGCGTACAGCGATAAGGAACCGCTTGCCATGATGCTTTACCAGCCGGAGGAGACCGAGCTTGCCATCCGCACCAGTGCCAGCCGGATGCTGCTGGTGGGTACGGCGCAGATCGCCGCCAAGACCACCCGCGACAGTCAGGGTGTGGCGGTGGTCACCCTGAAAAAGAACCAGACCATCGCCTCGGTGGTACCGGCCGACACTTTAGAGCTGGCCAACCCACACCGCTATCGCGTGCGCAGCCTGCCCGCCACCGGTGCGCTGATCCGCGCCGAGGACGAGGGCGAGCAGATGAGCCTGCTGTGATGGCAGGCGGCGGAGAACTTTCCTTCGCAAATGAGTCCGGAAACCCCTGTTCCGCCCCAGTGCTGCGCACCGGGGCCCCACTTCGCCGGAATTTGCTCAGGAAACTCCCCGCCGCCTTTCCGAAAAGTCCCCTCCCGTGAAAAAGTAACTCCGAAACGACCGCAGTCGTTTCGGAGTTACAAATTATAAAAAATTTTCCGCTGTTATTGTCAGAGCGAAGCGGAGACAATTTTAAATCGTTTATCCTGAAAAGAGGAAGCAGTCATGCAAAATATCGACCTGATCTGTGTGGGCAAGCTGAACGCCAAATATTTTGCCGAGGGCGTGGCAGAGTACCAGAAGCGTCTGGCGGCTTTTTCCGCTTTCCGCATCCTTGAGCTGCCGGAGGAAAAGATCGAGGAGAAAAACGCCTCGGATGCTGTGGTGAAAAAGGCGCTGGATAAGGAGGGAAAAGCCATCCTTTCCAATGTGCGCAAGGGGGCTGCTATTGTAGCCATGTGCATCGAGGGCAAGCAGATCTCTTCCGATGAACTGGCGCAGTTTCTGGCGCAGCGCGCCGGCAGCGGGGCAGGGGATGTGGCCTTTGTCATCGGCTCGTCCCACGGCCTGTCCGACGAGGTGAAAAAGGCCGCTGCCCTCAAGTTCAGCATGGGGCGCATCACCATGCCCCATCAGCTGGCACGGCTGGTGCTCACCGAGCAGATCTACCGCGCCTGCACCATCAATGCGGGCATGAAGTACCACAAGTAAAAAGTTTTATTTTGGCTCCCGGAACGTCTGCGAACGCTCCGGGAGCTCTTTTTACAGAAAAGCGTAAAAACTGCCGGAAAAGTGATTTTTGGCTTTTCTTTTGGAACAGATTTTATTATACTGATAACATGGAGCGATCTGCTGCAAAATACAGCAAAAAATACAGGATGGAAGAACCATGAAAAAATACAGAAGAGGACTGCGGCTGGCGGCCTGCCTGCTGGCACTGGCAACGTGTGCGGTGCTGCTTTGCAGCTGCCTGCATCCCGGAAAAGCCGACAGCTATACGGCAGCGATGCCGGTCATCGTGGTGGGCAGCGATAACTACCCACCCTTCAACTATATGGGCACAGACGGCGCGCCCACCGGCATTGACGTGGAACTGGCCACTGAGGCGTTCGGGCGGCTGGGCTACCGGGTGAAATTTGTGACCATCGACTGGGAAAAGAAGAAGGAACTGGTGGAAAACGACACCATCGACTGCATCTGGGGCAGCTTTTCCATGGATGGTCGCGAGGAAGAATACCAATGGGCAGGGCCTTATCTGTACAGCCGTCAGGTGGTGGCGGTGCGCTCCGATAGCGACATCCGCACCCTGCAGGATCTGGCCGGTAAGGTGGTGGCGGTGCAGTCCACCACAAAGCCGGAGGAACTGTTTTTGAATGCGGAGCAGAACGGTCTGCCCCGGCTGCGCAGGCTGTATTCCCTGCAGAATCGGGATCTGCTCTACACCACCCTGCTCAAAGGCTACGCGGACGCCTTAGCCGCCCACGAAAGCGCCATCCGGCAGTTCATGAAGGATTACAGCGTTGAATACCGCATTCTGGACGAGCCGCTGATGACGGCGCGGCTGGGCGTTGCCTTTGCCAAAGAGCGCGGCGATGACCTGCCGCAGCAGCTGACGGAGGTTTTTCGGGAGATGCTGGCAGATGGCACCGTCCGGCAGATTGTGAGCCGCTATCTGGACGACCCCGGGCACTATCTGGATGGACTGGAGGACGGCACCCATGCATGACGGAATGGAAAAAGGGCCACTGGTTATCAGTCGGAAGCAGCACATTCTGATCTGTGCGCTTGCTGGGTTGCTGATATTGGGCGGTGTGCTGGGGCTTTCAGCCCACAGCGACCTGCAAAATGCAGAAAAGCAGTTTGAGGATACCATCAGCTATGTTAAGGAGCAGTGCACCGGCTACGATAACCTGAACCTTGCCACCGAGGCCAAAAGCCTGATGCGGGTGATGGAAAATGCGCAGCATCTGTGCAGCGAGATCGCCCGGGACCAGCAGGAGAACCCCGGGCGGGTGCTGGACGATGCCGCTATGGAAGAATATTTGCAGGATTATACCCTCAGCGGCATTCTTGTGCTTTCGGCAGAGGGCAAAATTTTGTGCAGTGCCTCACAGGATGGCCGGGCGGCTGACCCGCAGATCCGGGAACAGATGGAAAAGGAACTGGCCGGTTCTATCGTGCTGAAGGTGGCCGACCACCCCCAGCAGGTCTATGCCGGGCGGACGGAAAAGGAGGACAGCTCCTATGTGGACACCGCAGCCTGTGCCCGGAAAGATGGGGACGGGGTGCTCGTGGTGTACTACCGCACCACGGCAGAATATGTGCGCAATTACAGTCTGTCCTACCAGAACTGCGTACAGGGCTATAACCCCGCTGTGGACGGCATCATCGTGGTGACCCGGGGCGACCGCATCGTGGCCAGCAACGATATCTCTCTGCTGGATACCACCGTGGACGAAAACCCCACCCTTTCTGCCTTAAAAGCGCGCAGCACAGACGGCGGCATGATCCATGTGCACAGCACCACCGGGAAGCAGTACGCCTACGGCATTGTGGGGCAGGGACGCAGCTTTTATATCTATGTCTACCGCCCGGAGCAGGAGGTGTATGCCTCTACCATGCGCAATGTGAGCATGGCGGCCTTTGCTTACATGGTTGTGCTGTTCCTTTTGCAATTGCTGCGCGGCAAGACCGCCCGGCGCTACCGGGAGCAGCAGCTGCGCCGGGAGCAGGAGTACCAGAAGACCCTCAAGGCGGCTGCGCTGAAGGCAGAGAGCGCAAACCTTGCCAAGACCGAGTTTTTGCAGCGCATGAGCCACGATATCCGCACCCCCATCAACGGCATCCGGGGTATGGTGGAGATCGGCGACCGCTGCCCGGAGGATATGGCGCGGCAGGCCGATTGCCGCAAAAAGATCTGGGAGGCCTCCACCCTGCTGCTGGAACTGGTGAACGAGGTGCTGGATATGGGCAAGCTGGAGTCCGGCGAGGTGGTGCTGGAAAATGTGCCCTTTGATCTGCCCGAGCTGATACACGAGATCACGGATGTGCTGGAAAAACAGGCGGAAGAGCGCGGTATTGTGCTGCACCGGGAATACGGCAGGCTGCCGCATCCCCGGCTGGTGGGCAGCCCGCTGCACGTCAAGCGGCTGCTGATGAATGTGCTCAGCAATGCCATCAAGTATAACCGGGAGAAGGGGCATGTGATGCTGGACTGCTTTGAACTGAGCTGTACCGGGGACAAGGTGCAGATCTGCTTTGTCTGCGCGGATATCGGCATCGGCATGAGCGAGGAGTTCCAGCAGCGGATGTTCGAGCCCTTTACGCAGGAAAACGCCGGGGCGCGCTCGGTATACGGCGGCACCGGCCTTGGCATGTCCATCACCAAAAGCCTTGTGGATAAGATGGGCGGTACCATCGGGGTGGAAAGCAAGCAGGGCGTAGGCACCACCTACACCATCACCCTGCCTTTTGCCATCGACAATACTGCAACCGAAGAGCCGGAGCGGCAGCAGACAGACCTTACTGTGCTGCGTGGGCGGCAGGTGCTGCTGGCCGAGGACAACGCCCTGAACATGGAGATCATGGAGTTTTTGCTGAACGATGTGGGCATAAAGGTGACAAAAGCCGCCGACGGACAGCAGGCGGTGGAGGCCTTTGCAGCCTCGCCGGTGGGCGGCTTTGATGCCATTCTGATGGACGTGATGATGCCGGTGCAGAACGGCCACGAGGCCACCCGCGCCATCCGCGCCATGGACCGCCCGGACGCAAAGAGCATCCCCATCTTTGCCATGACGGCAAACGCCTTTGCGGAGGACCGCCTGAAAGCGCTTCAGGCCGGTATGAACGAGCATCTGTCAAAGCCCATCGACCCGGATGCCCTGTACCGCCTGCTGGTAAAATACCTGACAGAGCGCAACTGAACTGTTTGCCGGGCTTTACAAGCGGGGCAAAACATGGTACAGTAAATATACTGTGCTTGCGCAAGCCGCAAGCACGCCCGGCGGTGGGAAAGCCGCCGGAACACAACACGATACGACACGGCAAACCAGCCGCGGACGGAAAGGATGTACTACAATGGAACAGAGCGAAAAGACCCTTGACATGATCGTCAATCTTTGCAAGAACCGTGGTTATGTGTTCCCCGGTTCCGAGATCTACGGCGGTCTGGCCAACAGCTGGGACTACGGCCCCCTTGGCGTGGAGTTCAAGAACAACGTCAAAAAGGCATGGCTGAAAAAGTTTGTGCAGGAAAGCCCCTATAACGTGGGTTTGGATGCTGCCATCATCATGAACCCGCAGACCTGGGTGACTACCGGCCATGTGTCCAGCTTCTCGGACCCCCTGCTGGACTGCCGCGCCTGCAAGGCACGCCACCGCGCCGACAAGCTGATCGGTGAGGAGCACCCCGAGGTGAATGTGGACGCCATGAGCTTTGACGAGATGGACGCTTTCATCGCAGAGCACGAGGATATCGTCTGCCCCGTGTGCGGCAAGCACGATTTTACCCCCATCCGCAAGTTCAACCTGATGTTCAAGACCGCCATCGGCGTGACCGAGGATAGCTCCTCCACCTGCTATCTGCGTCCCGAGACTGCACAGGGCATCTTTGTCAACTTTGCCAACGTCCAGCGCACCACCCGCCGCAAGCTGCCCTTCGGCGTGTGCCAGGTGGGCAAGGCTTTCCGCAACGAGATCACCCCGGGCAACTTCACCTTCCGCACCCGCGAGTTTGAGCAGATGGAGTGTGAGTTCTTCTGCAAGCCCGGCACCGATCTGGATTGGTTCGCTTACTGGAAGGACTACTGCGAGAACTGGCTGCTGAGCCTTGGCATCAAGAAGGAGCACCTGCGTCTGCGTGACCACGAGCCCGCAGAGCTGGCCTTCTACAGCCGCGCTACCACCGATATCGAGTATGCCTTCCCGTTCACCGACTGGGGTGAGCTGTGGGGCATTGCAGACCGTACCAACTACGACCTGACCCGCCATCAGGAGGCTTCCGGCAAGAGCCTGGAGTACTTCGACAGCGAGACCAACGAGCACTACATCCCCTACGTCATCGAGCCCTCTCTGGGCTGCGACCGTGTGGCGCTGGCCTTCCTGTGCGAGGCCTACGACGAGGAGCACCTGACCGACAGCAAGGGCAAGGAGGATGTCCGCACCGTGCTGCGTCTGCATCCGGCTCTGGCTCCCTACAAGTGCGCTGTGCTGCCCCTGAGCAAGAAGCTGGGTGAGAAGGCTATGGAGATCCGCAACGAGCTGAGCAAGTACTTCATGGTGGACTACGACGATACCGGTTCTATCGGTAAGCGCTACCGCCGCGAGGACGAGATCGGCACCCCGTTCTGCATCACCGTGGACTTTGACACCGTGGGCGACGAGGCCAAGGGCATTGCTGCCGACAACTGCGTCACCGTCCGTGACCGCGACACCATGGAGCAGGTGCGTATGCCCATCAGCGAGCTGAAGAGCTACATCGAGAGCAAGATCGAGTTCTAAAAAAACACACTATTGCGCAAAAAAAGCAGCCCCGCCGGTGCACCGGCGGGGCTGCTTTTTTAGTGTCGTGACGGCTGAAAAAAGTGGGGCAGAAACGTCCACAGACGTTTCTGCCCCACAAAACTCTAAAATCGTCAGGCGGGCGGGTTACTGCTGGGCAAAGATCTTTACCTCGTCCTTGTCCATAAAGGCAGCGCCCGCGAAGCCTGCGGCTTCCAGCTGACCCAGCTGCTTGCCCAGCTTTTTGCCCTGCGGCAGCACGGTGACGTTGTACTGCTCGCGCAGTGCGGCAGCCTTGCGCAGCACAGTAGGGAAGTCGGTGTCCTTGCCGTACAACAGGGCGATCTTCTGCTTTGCACCGGGGATCTGGTAGCCCTGCTCCAGCAGAATGCCGCACACCCGCTCGAAGCCGATGGAGAAGCCCACGGCGGGCACCTGCACGCCAAGGAACTTGCCCACCATGTTGTCGTAGCGTCCGCCGCCGGCCACAGCACCGCTGAACTGCGGGCAGGTCACCTCGAACACCATGCCGGTGTAGTAGCCCTGACCGCGCACCAGACTGGGGCAATAAGCCACCTGATAGCGACCGGCAGCCAGCGTGTTGGCGGTAGCCAGCACATACTTCAGGTCATTGGCGATGGCGGGGTCGGCGCAGCGGGCAGCTACGGCGTCCAGCGTCACGTCCCCGGCGGCAATAAAGTCTGCCAGTGCGTGGATGGCGCTTTCCGGCAGCTGCTTCTCGGTCAGCTCAGCTTTCACGCCCTCGGCACCGATCTTGTCCATCTTGTCAAAGGTGATGCAGACGGAATCCAGCGTGTCGGCGGCAAAGCCCATGCTCTCCAGCATCCCGCGCAGGATGCGTCGGTCATTGATGTTGACGGTAAAGCCGGTAAAGCCGATGTTCAGCAAAGCGCGGGTGGTCACGTCGATCAGTTCCACCTCGGCGTTGGGGGAAGCGTCGCCCAGAATGTCGATATCGCACTGCACGAACTCGCGCAGACGGCCCTTCTGGGGGCGCTCAGCGCGGAACACCCGGTCGGTCTGGATGACCTTGAAGGGGCTGGGCAGCTTATCCTTGTTGGCGGCGTAGTAGCGGCTCAGCGGCAGGGTGAGGTCATAGCGCAGACCCATGTCAGACAGCTGCTTGGGGTCGCCGGTGTTCAGAGCGGCGGTCAGCTTGTCGCCGCGCTTGAGCACCTTGAAGATCAGGTTCAGGTTGTCGCCGCCCTCGGATTTGTCCAGATTTTCCATATCCTCCAGCATGGGGGTGGAGATCCGCTCAAAACCGGCAGAGCGGTAGGTCTCCAGAATCTTGCCCTGAATGTAATCGCGCAGGGTCTGTTCGGCGGGCAGCAGGTCCCGCATACCCTTCAAAGCCTGTGTTTTCATAATAGTAATTCCTCTCTATCTGTAAATTGTACCCGCCCTCGATGCCTGAAAAGGGGCGGGAGCGTTTTTTAACTCAGTACTTTACCATTATAAAGGATAATGCCGGATTGTCAATCCAAATGGGCACACTATCGCAAATTGCACAAATCTTTGAGGTGAAAGTATGAAGCAGCAGTTTGCAGCAAAACATCCGTGGACCATTCTGGCTGCGGGGGCAGCCATTCAGGTGCTTACCGGCTTACCGGCGGCTTGGGGCGTTTTTCAGCAGCCGGTCATGGAGGAATACGGCCTTTCGGAGCAGGGGGCGGGTTACGCCTTTGCCCTGCTTATTGCCGCCTTTGGGGTGGGGTGTGTGCTGGGCGGTTTTTTACAGGATAAAAAGGGCCCGCGCTGCGCAGCATTGTGGGGCACAGCCCTGCTCCTGTCTCTTATACACATCTGACGCTGC
>ERZ1026983.331-NODE-331-length-14638-cov-6.289309_pt1 | contig 14638 bp, 17 predicted proteins | sample MGYA00519559_ERZ1026983 | MGnify/ENA primary metagenome ERZ1026983 (study PRJEB26926, sample SAMN06164406) | human gut metagenome | biome: ENVO:00009003; feature: ENVO:2100002; material: ENVO:00002003 | host: Homo sapiens | place: USA | collected 2012 ... | reverse complement strand
GAGATGCTCAGGAGTCTCGTGGGCTCGGAGATGTGTATAAGAGACAGCTCCGGAAGAACGACTTTCCGATCATGTCTATCATTATGATGTGAAAGACCGGGTATTTGAAAGGGCAGATAAATTTGCAGAGCGTCAGAAAGAAAAGGCAGCCAAGCTTGATAAAAATGAACATACCGGAAAAGAGCAGAAGATGGAGCATCCAAAACCAAAGAAACATGCTATGGAATTATAGAAGTGTAGAGTCCGTATAACAATAAGATGGGAATCCCTCATACACACGGCTGTATGGGGGATTTTTTAAAAGAGAAAGAGAGGAAATGAATGAGCGAAGAATTGACAAAAACCAAATTACTTCCCATACAGGGGAAAGATATGGACAGTATCATGCAAAACCTGGAAACAGGAGTCGCAGAATTATTTACCAGTGAACGGTATCAGGAATATTTGAAAACCATGTCAAAATTCCATAATTATTCTTTTAATAATACGCTGTTGATCGCCATGCAAAGACCGGATGCCACCTTAGTAACAGGATATCGGAACTGGCAGTCTATGGGCAGACAGGTAAAAAAAGGGGAGAAGGGAATCACCATTATCGCACCGGCGCCGATCAAAAGGAAAAAGGAGCAGGCAGTATTGGATCAGGATCAGAAACCGGTGATCGGTCCGGATGGAAAACCAAAGACGGAAGAGGTGGAGGTCACACTTCCTTGTTTCAAGGCGATTACAGTATTTGATATTGAACAGACCACAGGAGAGCCGATCCAGACACTTGCTCCTGAAATCCTGACAGCGGCAGTAGAAGATTTTGACTTATTCCTGCAAGCAATCCGGGAAATCTCACCAGTGCCGATACGATTCGATGCGATCGAAGGATCTGCAAACGGTTATTATCACAACCTGGATAAAGAGATCGTGATCAAAAAAGAAATGAGCCAGAGCCAGACCTTAAAAACAGCGATCCATGAAACCGCACATGCAAGGTTACATGATAAGGAGATCATGGAAAGCCAGGGCATCGAGAAGGACCGGCTGACAAAAGAAGTGGAAGCAGAGTCAGTCGCGTATTGTGTGTGCTCTGCCTTTGAACTGGATACGTCAGAATACAGTTTTCCGTATATTGCAGGTTGGAGCAGTGGAAAAGAAATGAGAGAATTGAAAGCATCTATGAATGTGATCCGTAAGACGGCCGGAGAAATGATCGATGAGCTGACAGAAAAAATAGAAATGATGCTGGAACAGAAACAAGAGAAATTAATTGCTGCCGTAGAAGCTGCCGGATACCGTTTTGCAAAAGAAGAAAGCAATTCCCAACATCTGCAGTTTATTCCAGACGGCACTCATAGGATGCAGGGACATTTATTTGCAAAATCCTGGAATGAAGTGGAACGATGGGTAGAAGCAATCATAGAAAAAGGAGATCCGATCCAGAAAGAACGTGTAGAGCGAGTGATATATCCGGAACGGTTTGAACAGAGTTTTGAAGAAATGATGTTTACAAGGAAAGAATGCAGGCTCTCAATCTATCATTTGGATAAAAATGGATCTGGAAGAGATCAATTATTTGTGGGAATGGAAGACCTGCAGGAAAAAGGGATCACGATAACTGCTGATCAGTATCGATGTGTTTATTCCAGCCTGTATCTGCCAAATGAAGATATGAATGCGATTTACAGTATTTTTAATGATGATCCACCGGCTGATTATAAGGCACACTCCCTGTCTGTCAGTGATGTTGTGATCATGAATCAGAATGGGGATATGAAAGCATATTTTGTGGATCGCTTTGGATTCCAGGAACTTCCGGATTTTGTAGAAGAGAGAAAAAAGATACTCGGAATGGAAAATGACATTCAGAAAAAGGATATCTTAGAGCAAACGAGTTGTATCAGCTTCTATGCGGCAGAGTGTTCAGAGTTTCCGATATTAGGAGAAGTTCATCATGATCTTACTTTGCCGGAAGCTTTAGAAGCGTATGAGAAGATACCTGCAGAACGAATGAATGGGCTCAAATCTGTTGGTTTTAACCTGCAGGAAGGCGGTGATTATGACGGAATGATGGATCTGATGGTTGCCGGAAGATCACAAAGAGAAATCTTAGATTCCATACCATTTTACAGGGAGAACAAGTTGGTGCAGGAAGCCCTGAAACGTGTAGAACAATATATCGACAAAAAGCCTCTGAATGTAGAGAAAACCAGACCAAAAGAAGAAAAAGGAGAGATACAGAAAACCAAATCTCAAAAAAGAAGGGAGGATATGAGCTTATGAGTAAAGTAACATTTGAAGAAGATGAATTGGCGGTTGTGGCTCTTTTCCAGGAAAACACAAGAAAGGATACGATAGATATTTTGAAAGACACTTTAGAGGCATTGGAAGAAACGAAAGAAGATCCATTGGAAGACGATCTGCTGGAAACGATTGCCTCTGCAATCAGTAAGTTACAGATGATCGAAGATAAATATTATTATTCCCTGGATCTGAATCGTTATCTGAATAACCTGGAGGATGATGCTTATGAAGAATGATCAATTTGCAGTTTACCGAGTAGACCGTAATTCGGAAGGGAGAGACCTCTGGCATCTTTCCTATCAGGAAGCGGTAAGCAGGAAACTTGCGATACGGATTGAATATTACCGGCAGATAGATCTCAGACCATTATTGCCGGGGGAGAGTGCGATTGCTTTATGGAAACGTATGAAAGAGTCTTGTGAAGTCAGTGATGTGCTTGTACTGAATCAGAATGGGGAAATCCATTGTTATTATGTCAATGAAGATTATCCACAGCTTTTATCAGGGTTCATCCGTTTAAACCCATCAGGTACATTGGTCACATTGGATACGGAAAATTACCGCATTAGTGGAAAGCCGGGAAACTGGATGGCTACGGATGATATCATCATTGATGGAAAACAGTTTTATCTCATGGAGCATCAGGAATATCACAGGCAGGTTGCCTATATCATCCTAGATAGTTATGGGAAGATGATCATGGAGGAATGTAAGAATGGATTTGATGAAAAAACCAAACAGAAACTCCATGAGCTTATGAAAACACCGGAACAAAGGGAACAGGAATATCAAAAATATAAAGAAAGGCTGGAACATTATCAGAAATTTTTTGAGAATGGGACTTATGAGAGAAGCTGGGAATCCGGAACAGAAGAAAACTATAATATGGTGGATGGCCAGGTAAATAATCTAAAAAATGCAGAAGAGAAAAGTGTGGAAAGAAAGCCGGCACAGAAGCTATACCAATCCTCAAAAAAGAAACCAAAGAAAAGAGAGTCAGTAATCAAGAGATTACGGGAAAAACAGATTGCAATCGCTGTGAAATCTGGAAAACCGGTACCGAGATATTTGGAGCAGGAGATGGAAAGGAGGAGAGACTAAATGCTATGAAATTGTCAAAGTATGAAAAAGAAACGATTATCCTGACAAATGAAGAAGATCGATATTATAGTGTCTATACATTTAATCAGGGATTACAGAAACGACTAACCGCACCAATATCATGTAGTATAGCAATAATACTGATGAATTCTTTTTCTTCCTCTCCGATATTTTCTCCTTTCATTATATCTTCTGCATTTTTCAAAACTTTGAGAGTATGCTCTATGCCAAAAGGAATTTCTTTGAATACTTCTTTCATCTCTATAATAATTTTTTCTTTAAACATAAATTACCTCCATTTATACCTTATAGGTGTTTTAGTTCTATCTATCCACTTTTTTGTTCGCCGATACAATCAGCATCATGGGACGGCGCATTTCATCCTGCATCCCCGGAATATCCATCATGTTTTCCGGCGGCTGCGGCTCCACAATATGATTTATTATAAAACCATTTGAAAGCAGTGTATTTAGATATGTGGTCAGTGTTCTATGATATTTTGTAACCTTTTCTCCCAAAAACACAGCTGTCCGTTTGCCCTCATAATAATAATTATCCACCGGAAAATGCAGTATTTCTCCTTTTTCGTTATAATGCCAGTCTTGTGTTCCATAGGCAGTAAAAACAGGATGTTCAACCGTAAAAACTAGATTACCACCAGACTTCAGTATTCTATATATCTTTTTTACTAAAATCTCATAATCTGCTACATAGTGAAACGCAAGTGAACTTAATATTACATCAAAACTCTCCTCTGGGAATTCCACATCTTCTATAGCACAGCATTTATATTCAACCTGTGGAAAATGTGTTTTTTCTTTGGCTACCTCGAGCATTTTATGAGAAATATCAACACCTACAACAGAAGACGCTCCGTGTTCCATCGCATAAATACAGTGCCATCCATAGCCGCATCCTAAATCAAGCACACGCTTATCTTTAAAATCCGGCAGCAGCTTTCTCAATGTTTCCCATTCTCCTGCACCGGCTAGTCCCTGCTGTGAGCGACTCATTTGACTGTATTTTTGAAAAAATATATTATCATCATATTTGTTTTCTTTCATCTGAATTCCCCCTCGTTTAAAAAGTTATTTATCTCCGTTGCAATTTTTTTCACTTCTTTATAAAGCTTCTCGGTCATATCGTAGCATTCAAAAAGTGAAAGACTGAGTACTTCAAAAATATGATTAACCCTTTCGGCATATTTTTCAGGTTTATATTCAAAAGTTTCAAGCAGTTTTATAGCTTTCTTTTCGTTAATGCAATAAGCATTATTGCATGCAAATAGTACTTGATTTAAGCATGAAATAATACGAAAAACATGGCCTGCAATATAATATTTATCCTCTGCTCCCGCATTTGCTTTTACAAACATTAAAGAGAACTCTGCTTCAAATAAAAAAAAGTTTATCAAGCTCTTCTTTAGAGCACCAGGGTAAATTTCCGCCTGATTTTTTAATTCGCATAAGCTTTCATTTTTAGCATATTGTATCTTGCTGATCGCCAATTCTCCACGATACATAGCACTTATATAACCATGGGGATGCCCAGTCTGATAATTGGCAGTAACAATTCCTTGCTCCGTATCTTTGATTATTTGTTCCACCCGTTTTATATCACGTAAAATCAAGTCAACATGATACCCATTTATAACTAACCATCCGCCGCCATTAATCCAATCACCCCACGCTCCGGGAGGTACAACCAGGTTATTTCTATTCTCATCATCCAACTCTGTAGCAATTTGATTAATCGCTGTAATGTCAAATGATTCTGATTTGTAATAGATTCCGATATCTATATCAGAATCCTCTGTATGGGTGCCTCTTGCACGGGAACCCCCTAATACGATGCCTTCTATATAAGGCAAAGAGGATAATTTTTCTGTCACTGATTGAATAATATTATCTATCATACTGAATCACTCCTTTCAATATCAAAAGCTATATCCCATGCTGAGAAACGCCTTTTTTGCCATGTGTTCCTTATGCTTTACGTATATTTCTATGGAAAGGGGGCCTTCAAAATTCATCTTGAAGGCCTTATTTTTTCTGATTAGAGGTCTAACCTACTTAACGTTTAGTTAAAATCAATAACCTCTTTCACGGCCTACTTACGATCTGTCAAATACGAAAAGTAAAATAATTATCGGACTAAGTTTAATTTCTTATCTTTAATTTCATAAATTACATCAGCCACATTTTCAAGTAACCGTTTGTCATGGGTGATAAACATGATCGTTCCTGCATATTCCTTCATTAGTATTTCCAAGGCCTCCAGGCTTGGTATGTCAAGGAAGTTGCTCGGTTCATCCATTAGTAGGATGTTATATCTACCCATAAGCATTTTAGCTAGCAATAATTTCATAATTTCACCACCGCTTAAAATAGATAAGCTTTTTCCAATATCGTTCTGTTTAAACCCCATGGATGCAAGCACGGAACGAATTTCTGAAACATTGTAATCACAATCCTCCTTCATAAACTCCAGGACTTTCTGATTACTGTTGTACTTGTAACCATTTTGTGCAAAGTATCCTATTTTTGCCTTAGGTGAAATAGAAATTCCATCTTCATAGTTTAAGATCATTTGGATTAAAGTTGTTTTTCCTGTTCCATTCCCACCAGTTAGAGCCACTTTTGCTCCAAGCGGAATTTGAAAAGATGCATCTTCAAACAATACCTTATCTCCAAATATTTTAGTAATATCCGTACCGACAATAGGATATGGATTATGGAGCTCCAATGCTTTACTTTGCCTGAAACGAATTCTGCGAATGTCTTCCGGAGCTTCTACATTTCCTAAGGCCGCAATCCGATGCTCTAGAGATTTAGCGGCATTATGCATCTTTTTTTCCTTACTTCCCATTGATTTCTGATGAGCCAAACGCCCTCCACGTTCCGTACTTTTTTTCTTTGAAGCACCTTTTGCCTTCTGTTCTATTTTACGAGCCTGTTTTCGCTTTTCCTCCGCAGCCCTTTCCAATCGGGCACGTTCGGTAACAAATTGCTCGTATTCTGCAACCTGGTTCTTGCGTTCTTCCTCTTTCTGACGAAGATAATCAGAATAGTTTCCCCAATACTCAGTGATTTTGCCATCTTTCAGTTCCCATATTTTATCTACTACCTCATCAAGAAAATAGCGGTCATGGCTAATAACTAACAGTGCACCTGTAAAATATTTTAGCTGTCCGACTAGAAAATCAATTCCTTCACGGTCTAAATGACTCGTAGGTTCATCCGCTAAAATACCATGAACCTGTGCCGATAAAGCTTGTGCTATTTTAAGCCTTGTTTCTTCACCGCCGCTCAAGGTTTGTATATCTAATTGCTTAACACCAAGCTTGCCTACAAGTGCAAAATCTTTTTCCTCCTGCAAGGTTACTTCGTCCAACTGAGGGATATAGGCAAGTTCACCCAGACGATTCATTTTACATCCTAGAGGAGTTAATTCGCCTAAAAGCACCTTGAATAAAGTGCTTTTTCCTGCACCATTTGCTCCTACTAAACCAATACGGTCATAATCATATACTTCTAAATTATCTATATCTAAAACATCGCGTCCTTTAAATTCCACACGAATGTCTTTTGCTTTTAATATCAATTCCATAACATTTTCCTCCTGTCTATAATCGCATGTTTTCATTTGCTTGTACGCAGGGAAAACCCTGCGATTTAAGCAGGAAGAATTACATGAAAATAAGATACATAAATATCCCTCCAATATTGTTTATTTTAAATCAAATTTTCTAATCTCAGTTATCATTGGGCAAACTATTGCAATGCAAATAATTAAAATACCTGATAGTAAAAACCAATGATTTACACCGATTCTATCAGCAAAGAATCCAGAAAGAATTAACCCAATTGGCATAGCAAGAGACATGATACTTCCAGTTAAAGAAAATACACGTCCTAAATATTCAGGCTTAATTTTCTCCTGAAAAAGAGCTGTTTGCACACCGCTGTAAAACGGAACCGAAAGCCCCATTATTGCACAGCAGACTACAAATATGAAAAATCCACTTTGGGGAAGTAATCCTGAAATGGTTAAGCTTATCCCCATCATAAAAATGGATGCCGTTATTAATAAGATTCGCTTTTGGTAATTCCCAAATAACCCTAATAATAGACCCCCTATCAACATACCAGAGGCATAAGCAATCTCCGTAATAGAAATATACATCGGTGTACCATTAAAATATTCCATAGTGATTAAAGGATATAAAGCATTTATGGGCATATAAACAAACATATATAATGTTCCAACGAGTAATAAAGCAAATAATCCTTTATTTTGCCGTAGTACAGCCATTCCTTCTTTCATTTCTCGTATGAAATTTGGTTTCAAACTTTGCACTTGATCACCCAGCTTAGGAATACGTACAATTGCTACCGTAATAGATGCAATCACAGCACCCAATACATCGATGGCAATAATAGCATTTAGTTCCCAAACGGAGTATAAGAGTGCTGCAACCGCCGGACTAACAATATAGCTTATAGACTGCAAAGACTGACTATAGCCTGCACATTTCGTAAGCTGTTCTTCTGGTACTAAAAGTGGCGTAACCGCATTGAGAGCCGGGGTGTGAAAAGCCGTTCCAATGCTACGGATAAACAATACTACCATAACCATCCAGATAGGTAGCTCCATATACAATGCAACAATAGCAAGCACTGCCCCAGCTGCTGCGATAATTAAATCAGCACCAATCATTATCTTCTTCCTATCATGACGATCCACTAATACACCAATAGCTGGTCCAAAGACCGCATAGGGTAAAAAACCTACTAGTGAAGCCATAGACAAGACTATCGCAGATCCTGTTTTCTCTGTAAGGTAAAAAATGATCGCCATTTGCAGGATGGCACTAGTGATTAATGATACTGCCTGCCCTGCCCATATTGTATAAAACTTAAGTTTCCAATTGTTGTATTTTTCCATTTATATTATCTCCTGCATATTATTTTGCTTGAATTTCTATTTTGAACAGCATTCTAGGCAATAAAAAATGCAGGCCAAAATCCACAATGTGGCTTTTGGTCTGCATACATACAATTTGGAAACATTCATATTAAAGACATAGTTAAATAAAGGTATAGTTAAATAACTTATATCTCACCGTAACTAATGAATGCTCAATATCGTATAAATAAGCACAACAAAAAAGCCTATCATCGGGGATAGATTCTGCTTTTTTTATTGCCAGCTTATCTTAAACGCATTGAGGCTGTCATAGTTTCGGTTCCTCCTAAACTCTTATTTGTATCAGCATATATTTTAACACAATAAGTTGTTTTAAGCAACGTTTAAAATTGAAAAAAGCCACGGACAGCGATAGCAAAATACGCAATACCGTCAATGGTCTCGATGAACAGTGCAAGCACTGCCATTGACGGTATTTCTTTATTTTGCTTATGAGCAGACAAGGGCAGTAAGCCAAAAGCTGGCTTACCGCCCCAATCACTCATTCTGTTATGCGTAGATAATCTCGCTGTAAATGATTTCTCTAACTCTGGACTGAATTTCATTCATTTTCTGTACCCACAGCATAGCATTATCTGCTTTCAGTTTCTCGGTCACATTTTCCTGCTCTGCAATTTGCTTTGTCAGCAGGAGCAAACGCTCCTGTGCCTGTCTGTCAATATCTGCAAGGTAGGAGTTTAGTGTACCCTCAATCAGCATTGTGGTATAGAGGAACTGCTTATGCTCCTTTAGATACTGCTTGTGGCGCTGTCCCCACAAACCGATAGGCTGTGTTTCTTCTTCGGAAAGTATCAGACAAGGGATATAATAATCTCCCTGCAATTCATACCATAAACCGTTGCTTTCATCAAAAATGTACTTGTCCATATAATAAATCCTCCAGTATAATATATTCGCACATACGTCACAGTTCTCCGATTGCCACATTCTCTTATATCTTGTTATCAGATTTTCTTGCCCTTGTGTTTGCCCTTATCAGCTTCCAAGGGAAGAATAAACGTAAGTGAAATCGTATAATAAGTTAAGGTGAGCATTTTGCGATAAACCCTTTATTTTCAAGGCTTTCGGAGGATTTTATTAAAACCCTGTGAGGGTTAATAACCACTTATAAAAATGTGGTTTTCAAATTGCAGTTTGTATAACTGGCAACCCAATCACAATTAAATCTTCACAGCTTTGCTAAGCAGGAAATCTGAAATGATATGCTCCCTTTATGAGAGACAGTAAAATAATAAACTGTCATCACGAAGAGAGCATATCTAAAGATTTCCTGCTTTTTTTATTTTATTAAAAAAATTATAATTCTGCAGAAAGTTCATGCATCCAGAAGGACGCAGCATCATATTCTCTTGGTTCAGATAATACTGGAACGGTGAGGACATCGATTGGTACGTAAAGTATTTTAGCCATTTTAGCAAGGATTTCATCACGAGGCTTTCTTGCATCTGCTTCATATTGTGCAATTCTGACATCAGCAGAATCTTCCGGAAAGCCAAGTGCAATACCTAGTTCTTTTTGTGTGAGATGATTTTTCTGTCTCAAATGTTTTAATTTTCTTCCAAACGTAATCATAATAGAAAATCCTTTCTGTAAGTTATTTTGATTGTGCGAGGTGTCAAATGATATATCATTCGGCACCTCTGGTTTTATGATCTTTATTCCCCGGTACTTCCGAAAGCACCAATATCTCTTGCTTCTCCGAGATCCAGAACAAAGTCGGCAATTAGAACGGGAGTGATAACCAGTTGCCCTACACGGGTATCTTTGCTGAGTATTTGGGATTCTGAACTAACATTGCTGATAATGGCATGAATTTCGCCACGATATCCGGAATCAATAGGCGGAAGTTCGCAGACCAATCCTTTTGCAGCCATGCTGCTTCTTGGAAAGACATAACCGGCATATCCATCCGGAATCATGAGCCCAAATCCTAAGGGAATTCTTGCAATCTCTCCTGGCTTTAATGTGCAGTCATAAGGCATATACACATCGGCGCCGGCATCGTTTTCATGAGGTCGGAAGGGATAATGATCTTTCTCTAACCCAAAGTCGATCAATTTAATTTTCATAAACAGCTTCCCTCCCTTCTACGAGCAGAGGATAATCTGCTTTCATTATTTCTAATGGAGACCAGTCTTTTGGGATGGGGATTCCACAGGACATAGCACCTTCTTCACAACATCCCCTTTGGCAGAAAGGACCGGTCAGCTTCGGTGAAAATAACACCGGATCGAATTCATATAGTTTCTGCCAGATGTCCAACATTACAATTCTTGTTTCGTCGGTATTTCTTCTGCAGATACGCTGACTGATCATATGTTTCCACTCATAAGGTGTAGCGCAGATAATCAGAATATTTCTTAAAGCATGAGGGAGGGCATATCCTGCAGAATCATGATGAAATCCCACAGAGCACAATTCCTGATAACATCTGAGATCCGATAAGCAGCTTTTCAGATAGAGATCAATGTATCTCTGTTCGGAAAAAAGGATTTCATATGGGATCACAAATGCAGCTTTTTCTGAATAGTTGCTATATTGCAGAGATGCACTCATGAATTTTACTTCGTTTTGATGACGAGTAATCTGTGCAAGAAAACGTCTGCTTGCCCCCACAATCGCAACAGTGATCACCGTAAATTTCTGTACGGTTGGATGGGGAAGACTGGCAATCCGGTCTACAGTTTTATCCGTAAAAGATTTCTGATAAAGAGCCATAAGATCATCCATGTTTTGAATGGAATGCCCCTGTTGGGTAAGCCTTGCTGCGAATACCATGTTTTGAGCTGCTTCCTGAATGGTATAACTATTTAAAATCTTTGTCTCAATGTGATCCATAGGCTTGTTCCTCCTTTATCAATGCTTTCAGCAAAATGAGATAGTTGATGCAGTCTGTGATCTTCTCATCCCATTGTTCTAAGTCAAACTGGAGCAGAGAAGAGTAACACATATCATAGAGAGATACGACATGCTTCGACATCATTCCGGCCAGAGCAGTCTTAGGTGTGCATCCCTGTAATGAGGCAGCAATTTTAAATGCACTCAGGCGATCAATGCGGTCTCCGGTGTATTCTTTTTTCTTGTGTACCAGTACATCGGCACATTTTCGATATTGTTGTTCAAGGACAACATTAAATTCATTTTGTGTCATATTGTAATTCCTCCTTCGTAAAATGATTTATAATTCGGGTTCCCGTGTCTTTTGTTTTTTGGGAACCTGGTTGTGGAGAATTGCTTCCACATTTTTGTCTACGGTTCTTAAATCTTGTGTCAGATCCTTTAGAGATCGGATGGATGATTTTTGCTGGTCGATCTGTTCCTGCAAGCTGGCTTTTTGTTCCTTCAATGTTTTGATAGGAAGCATCTTTCCATCGGGATAAAAAGATTTCAGCCAGTCACGGGCTTCTTCATATGCTTGAATTTCAGCGGTGTGTTCCTTTCGGAATCTGCCTTTGTTTTTCGCTTTTAAAAATTCGGTATAGATTGCTTTCTGTGCAAAATATTGTCCGGTGTAATGAATCTGCCGGTTGATGCTTTTCAAATCTGCATTCATTTCCATAAGCTGATTTGTTGCATGATCTAACTGTTTTTGAGATTCGGAAAAGGCATCTTTTAATTCAGTTTGGGTATTGTATCCATGTTCTTGCACATAGATAATGGTATTTGCCATTTCCTGAAGATTGGATATTTTTACCCGATGAGCATATCCGGGACTTTGCATTGCTTTCACATTTTTCTGAAGATCTACTACCAACCGTAAATGCGATCTGACATAAAGAATGGTTATCGGATCTTTTCGTAAGAAGAGCTGTTCTAAATGTTCTTTGCCGTATTGAGTTCCCAAAGCCTTCTCTGTAATCCGTTTGTCCCGATCCGGATGGAGATAACGATATCTTCCTCTTTCCTCAATGACGGATATCTGATATTTCTCCAAAAGCAGAGATTGGAATTCCTGAAAGTTTTTAGAATGCGAGCTGCATTCTTCAATGGCATTTCTGAGTTCCTGCTTCTGTGTTTGAAATGTTGTGGCTGTTGGTTTCAATCCATCGGCAATGATTTTTTTATTTGTCTCTTCTAATTTTTTCTGTCCGGATTTTTGAGCCATATATTCTGCTTGTGGCACTTTAGTTTCAGCCGGAGAGAGAAGATCGATTTGATGAAGTCCCTCTTGGATGCACATATCCATAATTTCCTTTTTGAAATAATCCAGAAATTTATTTGTGGATCGGTGCTTGTATCCGGCTTCATGATCGTGAGGCTGCGTCATATAAGATTCTCTTTTTACTGTGTTTTTACGAACACTATTGATAACAATGTGCGTATGGATATTGCCGGATCCATTGTGACCATCGGTATGTGTCACGATAAGAGCCTGATATCCTGGAAAAATTTTCTTTGCAAGTTCTAAAGATAGAGCCTGTGCTTTTTCTCCCGTCAGATCACATTCAATAGCATCGGCAGGATCATAACTGATGATATAGTGATGACTTTTGATTTCGGATTTGCTTCGGTTCTTTTTAAAATGTTCATTACATTCATAGCATTCAACATCAAAAGTATCGGGATTACAGTTTAGACCATCCACATATAATTCATCTCTTCGCAGTGGCCGATTAAATTCATCGAGAATCATTTTTCCGGTTGATTCATCATGCTGGAAGATGAGATAATTCAGAGCATCTGAATAGTTTGCATTTCGACTTTTAATATGTTTCACTATTGCCACGATAATCACCTATCATTTTTAGCAGTTCCTTTTTTAACCTATATAGGTCGTAAAGGCATTGCTGGATTTCGTTTGTTACAGATTTAGAGTACGCTCCTCCAGTGTTAAAATACTTTGCAATCTGATTAAGATTAGAGCCGATTTTTCCATACTCTGCTAAGAGCATTTTTACTGTTTTGCTTTCAATGACAACCTCATAGTGTATGGCCATTTTGTGATCTAAAATCAGGTTTCTCAGATAATCAGAACGTGATAATTTTGCCTGAGAAGCGGCATGATTGACTAACTCTAATTCAATGTCACTTAATCTTAAACAGATGATATTAGAGTGTTTCATTTCATTTCTTTTTTTCTTCGGTGCCATGTTCCTCCTCCCTTAATTTGGCACTTCCAACTTTATGGCACTCCACAAGAAATATCAGCTGTCCCTTCTGATACTTCTGGTGTTGCGTACACATTTTATGTGGAAGCCAATCTGACATTTTGCAAATGTCAGTATCGAGGGTATGGGGAGCGAAATCCACATCAAGATAAAACTCAAAGTAATGGGAAAGCCAAAATGGCGATACCGTATTACTGGGTGGATCTTGCTCTTGAAAGATTAACCCTCTCATATAACGAAATGCTCAGAGGGGAAAATACAGGGCGAGATAGAAAAAAAGTTAAAAAATTGATATACTACTATTTAGAATTAATCAAAAAAAGAGTTACTAACGGGCAAATAGCGTTTTTTGTTTTGTATGGTAAGTGTATTTAATAAGGGGGATAAAATGTTTGAAAATCAAATTGCAACACTAACAACGATTTTAAAGGATAAAGATATTCATAATTATATGGGGGATACATTTTGGAATATTATTAAAGCTGTCTCGCTAGGTGATATAGGTGCATTGCTCGATTCCAGCATAGATATAAAAAATATGCTTTTCCATGCACCATCAGTTTTGTTTTGGGACAAAATGCAGAGATATATGTTCGGTACATTTAGGAATTATGCTGAACAAGTAAAGATGGCGGGAAAATTTAATGAGGACAATATGGATTATGAAAAATTTGTAAAAAGGCAGATTCATCTTATCAATGAAATTAATGATGATAAAAAAGTTGATTATTTTGCTCAACTTACTAGGTGCTATCTCTTAACTGAAATGGAAAATGCTTTGTATTATAAACTTGCAAGATTTTTAATTATGTGTACACCTGAAGAACTAGATTATATCGCTTCTTTTGATTATGAGGAAACAACGAATCTAACTGCTATGGTTTCGTCGTTGTATCAATATGGTTTGTTTGAACAACAGGAACGGAAAAATGGTGGTGTAGATTATGTACTTTCTGGATTTGCAAAAGCATTGAAAAATAATAGTTTAAATTTTAATGAAGGAATTAGTGGAAGAGATCGGATAGTCTCTTATTCTCAAATATCTCCTCTTAGCATCTCAGAGCCAATGACATGGGAAGATCTTGACGATGTGTTTAGTGCTGTCTCTTATACACATCTCCGAGCCCACGAGACTCCTGAGCATCTCG
>ERZ1026983.328-NODE-328-length-14720-cov-6.407024_pt1 | contig 14720 bp, 10 predicted proteins | sample MGYA00519559_ERZ1026983 | MGnify/ENA primary metagenome ERZ1026983 (study PRJEB26926, sample SAMN06164406) | human gut metagenome | biome: ENVO:00009003; feature: ENVO:2100002; material: ENVO:00002003 | host: Homo sapiens | place: USA | collected 2012 ... | reverse complement strand
ACGAGATGCTCAGGAGTCTCGTGGGCTCGGAGATGTGTATAAGAGACAGGTCAGACCTTTGGCTATCTAAGGTCAGACCTTTGGTAGCCTCACCTCGGACTTGAGATAGGCTCAGGTCGGACTTGAGGTATGCTTATGTCCGGGGAAAGCCTTGCGGACATATTGTTCAACTTAAAAACAGAAACAGATTTATGTCACAACAGGAAGACGATTTGAGGGCGTTGGCGAAAATCATGGACTTTCTCCGCGCCGTGAGCATTATTCTGGTGGTCGTCCACCTCTATTGGTACGGGTATGAAGCCGTAAGGCTGTGGGGCATCGACATCGGTGTCGTGGACCGGGTGCTGGTCAATTTCGACCGCACCGCCGGACTGTTCCACCATATCCTTTACACAAAACTTTTTGCGCTGTTGCTATTGGCTCTCTCTTGCTTGGGTACAAAGGGCGTGAAGGAGGAAAAAATCACGTGGGGCAGGATTTGGACGGTGCTTGCCGCAGGGCTGGCCCTGTTCTTCCTGAACTGGTGGATGCTCTCCCTGCCGCTGCCCGTGGAAGCCAACGTAGCCTTCTATGCCGCTTCGATGGCGGCGGGCTATGTCTGCCTCCTGATGTCCGGCACGTGGATGAGCCGCCTCTTGCGCACCAACCTCATGGATGACGTGTTCAACGTGGAAAACGAGAGCTTCATGCAGGAGACGCGCCTCATGGAGAACGAGTATTCGGTGAACCTGCCTACGCGCTTCTATTACAGGAAGAAGTGGAACGACGGGTACATCAACGTGGTAAACCCGTTCCGCGCTTCCATCGTATTGGGCACTCCGGGCAGCGGAAAGTCGTATGCCGTGGTAAACAGCTTTATCAAGCAGATGATTGAAAAATCTTACTCGATGTACATCTATGACTTCAAGTTCAGCGACCTTTCCACCATCGCTTACAACCACCTGATGAACCACGGCGACGGCTACAAGGTCAAGCCGAAGTTCTACGTCATTAACTTCGACGACCCGCGCCGGAGCCACCGCTGCAATCCCATTCACCCGGATTTCATGGAGGACATCACCGATGCCTACGAAAGTGCCTATACCATTTTATTAAATTTGAACAAAACTTGGGTGCAAAAGCAAGGCGACTTCTTCGTGGAGAGTCCGATTATACTTTTTGCCAGTATTATCTGGTTTTTACGGATTTATCAGGATGGAAAGTATTGCACCTTCCCACACGCCATTGAGTTGCTGAACAGACGTTATGAGGATGTTTTCCCTATTCTCACCAGCTATCCGGAGTTGGAAAACTATCTTTCGCCCTTTATGGACGCTTGGCAGGGAGGTGCAGCCGAGCAGTTGATGGGGCAAATCGCATCAGCGAAGATACCGCTCTCGCGCATGATTTCCCCACAGCTTTATTGGGTCATGTCAGACAGTGAGTTTACGTTGGATATTAACAACCCGGATGAGCCTAAGATTCTCTGCGTCGGCAATAATCCCGACCGTCAGAACATCTACGGCGCGGCGTTGGGTCTGTACAATTCCCGAATTGTCAAGCTCATTAACAAGAAGGGCAAGCTGAAGTCGGCGGTAATCATCGACGAGCTGCCTACGATTTACTTCAAGGGATTGGATAATCTTATCGCCACTGCCCGAAGCAACAAGGTGGCGGTCTGCCTCGGCTTTCAGGACTTTTCGCAGTTGAAACGCGATTATGGGGACAAAGAAGCGGCGGTCGTGATGAACACGGTGGGAAACATCTTTTCGGGTCAAGTCGTTGGTGAGACCGCCAAAACGCTTTCCGAGCGTTTCGGCAAAATCTTGCAGAAGCGGCAGAGCGTCACCATCAACCGGGAGGACAAGTCCACCTCCATCAACACGCAGATGGAGAGCCTGATACCCGCGAGCAAGATTTCCACGCTGACGCAGGGCATGTTCGTGGGCGCGGTGGCCGACAACTTCAACGAGCGCATCGAGCAGAAAATCTTTCATTGCGAGATTGTGGTGGACGTGGAGAAGGTGAAGCGCGAGGAACAGGCTTACAAGCCCATCCCCGTCATCACGGACTTCACCGATGCCGACGGCAACGACCGCATGAAGGAAATGATACAGGAGAACTACAACCGCATCAAGGCGGAAGTGCGGCAGATTGTCGCCGACGAGTTGCAGCGCATCCAGTCCGACCCGGAACTGCAACACCTCTTGCAGGGCAAGTAAAAACGCCATAGGCGAAAAAAGGAAAATCCTTAACTTGGCTGGATGTTCAGACCGGGTTAAGGATTGTCCTTTTCTCGTTGATTGACAATTGAAATGAAAATTACTGCATTGGTTTCTCCGTTTTATACAGCAGATGGGGCATTTCTTTTCCATTGTATATAATGGTATGGCTGCCGCAAGGTTTCATGGCAATGGCTTCCGCCACACGGATGGAGGACGTGTTTTCGGGACGGATGCTGCAATAGACCTCTTGCAAGCCCAGTTTCTCGAAAGCGTACCGCAGGCATCTTCGGGCGGCTTCCGTGGCATAGCCGTTGTGCCAATACGCATTGTCCAGGATGTAGCCGAGTTCCACCGCTTCATTCCCGTTTATCACGCTTTTCATCAGCCCGGCCTGTCCGATAAGTTTGCCCCCGTCTTTCAACACAAGGGCGAAATACCCGTAGCCGTCCTTGCGGTAACGGGAGAACTGGCGGTTCACCCATTGGCGCACCTCCTTCTTGTCAAAGCCGTGTTCCCATGCGTACATGACTTCCGACTTGCCCATGAGGGCGAGCAACGCGCCCGTGTCCTTGCGGGTGATTTTGCGGATGACGAGCCGTTCCGTTTCCATGATCGTGAGCGACTCGGCGTAGGTCTTTATCTCCAAGCCGTCGTCTTTCCACTCCTTGACCATCTTCCGGACGGTATCATCCACCAGCCTGCGGTAGGCGTCATCGGGAACGGCTTTCAAGTAAAACGTGTCATTGGTTTCCTTCAACACCCAATCGGCTATGTCCTGCAAGTCCTTCCCTTCGGGGATATAGTCCTTGTGTATCATGTACTCGTTGATGTTGTCCTCCAGTAGTTCCTCCATGGCGGTACGGGTGTCTTCCTCCAATTCCGAAAACGGGGTTTCCGCTACCTGAAAAATGTCGTTGTTCCATTCATCCGCTTCTTCATCGTCCTCTTCCGGCACAAAAACGCCCCGTTTCATGTCCAGCATCTCCTGCGCGAATTTTCCCGACTCCCTGTCCTTGTACTTCTTGGCATATTTTTCCAGCAGTTCCCAGTCCTGCCGCCTCATGGGGAAGCGGAACGCGGCGCGTTCCACCTCGTTGCAGCGCATCATGTCCGCCTGTTCGTCCTTTGGAAGCGACTGGCATTCCTTGCAGATGTGCAGCGCGTGTCCTCTGCCCGAGAAGCTCTCGTTGGACTTGTGGCAGCCGCATACCTTGCAGTAGTGTCCGCCGTGTTTCCTTTTCTTCTTCACCATGTTACTCACCCCTTTCCAGCAAAGCCTTTCCTTGTTCGGTGAGCCTGTATTTCTGCTTGGGATGTTTCGGCTGGTCAGGATAGAGCGGTTCCACCAATCCGGCTTCCATAGACGGGTTAAGGTAATTGCCCAAGAAATTCTCCCTGTCCTTCAGTTCCATCATTCCCATCATTTCTTTCAGCGAGCAAGTGTGTTCCCCTATCAGTTCAATGAGCCGGACGATGCTTGTCGGGTACTTGTCGGGTGCTTGTCGGGTACTTGTCGGATGCTTGTCCAGCCGTTTCCATCTCATAGCGGAATACCACCCATACGGAACTCCCGTCCGTGTGGAATTCCGGGTCGGGTATGCCGGCACGGCGGCACTCGTCTATCATCAGGCTGATGCCGCGACCCCAGCTTTCCAGCAACTCGCTTTTGTAAAGCACGTTGGCTATGATGAGGTTGGGCGGCTCTGAACTGTGTCCGCCAAGCAGTTTTTCAAGGGTCATGTCGGGAGGGAACGCGCCGCTGCTCTCTATTTCCACGCGGTCGTCATAAATGGCGATGCCCACCGAACCGCCCGGACGGTGGTAGGCTCTGTGACAAAAGGCGTTGATGCAACATTCCCTCAATGCCTTGTAAGGTATGCTCAGCTTTTCTTCACGGTACAGCCCCTCTATTTTACCCGACAAGGACAGGTGCTTGAAAAAAAACGACATGGCAGCGTCCAATAGCGCGTAGATGTTCCCTTGCTGTCTTTGGTTGTCTATGAATTCCTCTTTGCTTGTGCCTCTGAACCTTGCCATTCGCAACAGGCATTGGGGATAGTCGTACAGATTGCGCCCGAACAGTACGGCGGCGGCATTGTTCAGCTTCCCGTCATGCAACAGGTCGAATTTTTCAAGGATGGCGGGTATTTCTTCGCGAATGGTGGTTTCCGGCAGGCGTCCGCAGTTGATTCCGGCGCGTACCGCACCGATGATGACATTCTCGTCGAGGTCGCTGATTTGCAGGTCGGGGTTGGGGATTGCCTCCCAACTGTATTTGCCGCCCCTTTGCATCAGCAGGTGGTTGTACTTGTCCTGCGGCATGACAGACGTCACGCTTTCTATCCGCTGGTAAGCCCTGCCTTTATATGTGAACGGACGCATATAGCGTTGTTCCTCAGCATATAAGGCAATGACCTGTTTGTCCGTGTCGGGAATGTTTGCGTATGAGACCGTTATCGTGGCAAACGGCTCGAATAGGCGGATGGCTTCCGCAATTTCCCGTTTCGTCTTGTCGCTCACTTCCTGACCGGTGATTTTCCCGTTGTCAGCCACGCCGAACAGTACCGTACCGCCCTCGCCGTTGAGGAAGGCGCACAGTGTCTCCATGCCGCGCTCCAACTGCCCGGTGATCAGCTTGTATTCTGTCCGTCCCCCTTCATCGCCGGAGGCCAGTTTGCGTATGTCGTCTATATTGGTTATATTCATGCGTAATCGTTTGGAGGGCAAAAATAATCATTTGACCGACAGATACGAAATTTTGGAGCATTTTCTTGCAAATTGTCATTGCTAGAACAGGAAAAAGAAACCGGGAGCAAGGGGCTTCTACCCATACACCTTGTTCCCGGTCATGAATCAGACAGAAAAACTTTCATCTCTTGCGTGCCCGTTCCCGCTCATCGTCTTTCACGATTCGCTCGTTCAGCTTTTCGGAAGCCCGGTCGAAGAAATAGGTACGGCTGTCATTTTTCCGACGACGGATATCCACATAGGCGTTGTAGCACTGACTGGGCTTCAACTCCATGCCGAAGAATCGGGAGAAATGGACCATCAGTTCCTGGATACCGGTTTCTCCGCCGTTGATACATTTCAGGGTGTCGAGCCCGTACAATAATTCCACTAGGTCGGATATGCTGCCTGTCCAACATATCGGAGGGGCATCAGAAGGAGGGGCGCCGGTTTTCTCGCCGGTAAACATGTGGGAGGGCGGCAACGGATGGTATTCCCGGGCAAGGAACCGTAGCATCTTGCGCACAAAGGCAAGGGCCTTGTGTACATGCAGATTCAGTTCGCTCTCATGGCTCCTGCCTTGCAGGGCCTCATGGTATTGCAGCTCCGTTTCCGCATAGCTCAGGGCGTGTACCGGATGTCCGCTTTCGGGCGGGATGAGACAGAGTTGGATGACCCTTTGTGTAAACTCATCGTAGGCCGTGCGTAACCCGGTGCGGCTGTCGGGATTGCTTATCAGACGGAAAAACTCGGTTTCCGTCAAGGTGAGATGTTCCATTTGTTCCTAATTTTTTGTTTTTACTCGGATGAAATGTGCGCACATACATCCATAGGAGCAAATGATAGTCCAATTACAATGTTATGGTGATGAACTTGTATGCAATTTCTTGCAAATCAAGCTCTTGGCAGACGAAAATTTGTTTTAAGGAAGAATAGGCAGCCTCCTTCCCGTGTCCGACTTCCGGACAGGTGTCCGTTTTTCGTACACAGTACCGCCCTTTCTTTCCGCTTTTTTCCATTCCGTTTCGTCCTTTCCCCTGCCATGTCACCTCTTCGTCTGAATCCCATACAGGTCCATTTTCTCGTACAGCGTGCTCCGGCTTATGCCCAGCAGTCTGGCGGCCTCTTTCCGATTATGCCCGGCCTTTTCCAAAGCCTGGCATATCCGCTTCTTTTCCATGCATTCCCCTTTCAAGGCAATGTCAGGATCGGAAGGCTTTCCGGACTCATCCAAGTTCAATTCTTCCGCCGTCACCAATTCCCCTTGGGCAAAAAGCACGGCGGATTGGACCGCCTGTTTCAGTTCCCGTACGTTTCCCGGCCAGTCATGGGCCAGCAACCGTTTCTTCGCCTCCGCATCGAAACCTTTTACCTGTCTGCCATGCTCTTGGTTGTAAAGTTCCCGGAAGAATTCAGCAAGCGGCAGGATGTCTTCCGGGCATTCCCTGAGCGGGGGTACTTTCACGGTGTACTCACTCAATCGGAAATACAGGTCCCGGCGGAAACGCCTTTCCGATATGGCTTCTTCCAGATTCTCGTTCGTTGCGGTGATGATGCGCACGTTGGCTTTCCTGTCTTTTGTGCCGCCGACAGGACGGTAACGCCTGTCCTGTATGGCGCAGAGCAGCATCTGCTGTACGCCGAGGGGAAGGTTGCCTATCTCATCCAGGAACAACGTTCCTCCCTCGGCTTCCGACCAATAGCCTTCCTTGCGCCCGACCGCCCCGGTAAAAGCCCCTTTTTCATGCCCAAACAAGGCGGAAGCGGCCAGACTTTCGGATAACAGCCCGCAGTCCACTGTCACGAACGGTTTGTCCGCACGGTCGCTTTGGGCATGTATCTTTTCAGCGATATGTTTCTTTCCTGTACCGTTCTCACCCCGAACCATCACGCAGATGTCGGCTTTGGCTAGGACGTGGAGACGTCCGAATACTTTCTGGTAGGCTTCGCTCTCCCTTATGAACAGGGGTTCCTCATGGAATGACTGCCTTTTCTGCAAGTCTTGGAGCATGGCGGGAAGCTGGCTGGTCAGCAGTTTCTTGGGGATATAGTCTTCCGCTCCGGATTTCATGGAACGCACGGCGGTAGGCACTTCCGCATAATCCGTCATGATGACGTAGGGATTGTGCTTCCCCTCGCGGCGCAGTTCTTCAAGCAACAGGATGCCGTCACCGTCAGGCAACCGGAGGTCGGCAAGCACGATGTCGTCATCTTCCAGCATTGAAAACAGTTTCCGGGCACCGGTGCAATCGGAGGTACTGACTGTCCGGTATCCGTTTTCTTCCAAAAAATTGCAGACATACCTGCTGTACACAAGGTTGTCTTCCACTACGATTATCTTTCCCATTTCTTCATCTCCTTTCTGGCGGCTTCTATGATGGTTTCTCCTTGTTCCAACACGGCACGGGCTGCATAGGCGACTTCTTCGTCCGAGTACGGTTCCTTGTGGATGGCTTCGTGCAACTTCTGCAAGGGGCGTTCCGTCCGTATCACCATCCATGAGCTCCTCAAATGGTGTACCCAGCTGTTCAAGGCTGTCAAGTCTTTCCTTTCGGATGCCTTCCGGACTTCCTCTATCTCTTTCTCCGTTTCGGCAATCAGCTGCTCCAATGTTTTCCGCTTGTCGCCGAAAGCCAACAGGGCGGAGAAGTCCGGCTGCCGGTTCCCTCTTTCACGGATGCAGTGCCGTGTCGCCTCCATCAGTTCGTCTATGGAAAACGGCTTGGGAAGCAATCCGGAAAATCCGGCTTCTTTCAGTTCCTCCTCCGATACATAGCCGGCCGCAGTAGCTGCCACGATGGGAAGTTCACGGGAATTGCCGATGTCGGACATGCGCAGCAGTTCCAGAATCTCGTAGCCGTTCGCTTCCGGCATTCTCAAGTCTGTTATCAACAGGTCATAATCCTTGCTCCGTATCCTGTCGGTCAGCTCGGCCAACGTAAGGCAGTTGTCGCATGAAACGCCACATTGAAGGTACATCTCGCGCATCAGGCGGAGCGTCACCGGGTCGTTGTCTATGGCCAGCACGGAACATCCGGCCAGTGAAGGACGGACATCCATTGACTTCTCTTCTTCCGGTACTTCTTCGGCTTTCGGCAGCGGCAGGACAACGGTGAAGCGGCTTCCTATGCCAGGTTTGCTCTGTACGGAAGCAGAACCCTGCATCAGCTGTACGAGATTGGTCACAATGGCAAGGCCCAGCCCGAAGCCGTCCTGAGTCACAGCATTGCCCAGACGTTCGAAGGGGGCGAAAATCTGTTCCTGCTTTTCTTCCGGGATGCCCGTCCCGGTATCCTGCACGTACAGGATGAAGTTGCCGTCCTTATAGTCCGTGCAGAGTGTAATGCGACCGCTGCGGGTAAACTTGACCGCATTGGAGAGCAGGTTGCTTCCGATGCGCAATATGCGCTCCTTATCGCCTCCCAGCACTTCTGTCGTCTGGTTGTCAGTCACGAATTCGATTCCTTTGGCTTCAGCCAAAGGGGCGAACTCCGTTTCCAACACAGTTGCTATTGACTCGGAGCGGAATGGACGGATATGCAGCTTTTCTTTATGGATCTCCAGCCTGAAAAATTCCAGCAGCTCGGTGGTCATGGAAGCCATGCGGCTGGCAGATTCACGCACGGTTAATATGTGGCGTACCCGGTCTTCCAGGGCTTCATCCCGGAGCAGGAGTTCTGCATTGCCGCTTATCGCCGTCAGGGCCGTGCGCATTTCATGGCTGACAGTCTGCATCAGGTTGTGACGGAATTGCAGCAATTGCCGGTTCTTCTCATTGCTCGCCTGCAATTCGCCGATAAGTTCTTCGCGTTTCTTTTTTTCGCCATGATTGCGGCGGATTTCCCGGTGGATGGCGATGTGGAACAGGATTAAAAGGAGGATGGCGGTGGACAAGGTAGAGGTGAGCAGGAGCGTGGAACGGCTTTGCGCTTCCATTATCTTATGCTCACGCTGAAAGAAGGCTTCCTGCACTTGCCTGTCCAGATTCTTGATGAGGTGGTTCAGCCGGGCGTTCAATGCCAGATTGCGGGCGTACAGGCTGTCGGCACTGGTTTCCATATCCTCCGTCCCTTCCTGCTGCATGGCAATCAGGCTGTCACTGAATGCGTGCAGTTCTCCGGCGGAAGGCAAAACCCGGACGGTTTTCTTGGCGCCCAACGCTCCCAGTATATTGTCCCTTCTTTTCCTCACGGTGCGTATGCGGGTGGCACGTTCCGCCACTTTGGGCAGATGGTGGACAAGCAGACTGTCAGCAGCATCCTGTATCCCGATGGCTTCCACGACACGGAACAAGTGCATTTCCTTGTCGGCAAGCAGGTGCCGGAGCGTGTCTATCTGTTCGGGACGTACATGCTGCCTGCACCGGGGCTTCAAGGCCAGCAGCAGGCTGTCTGTGGACAGCCGTTTCTGGCGATAGTTTGCCGTATCTGCATTTTCTTGGCTGATCAGGCTCTCGCCCAGCAGGGAAAGCTCGGTGATGTGAAGGTGTGCGGCATGGATGTCATTCCGTACCGATTGCAGGTCATGCACTTCGAAATCTATCTCCCGCATCCGGCTACGCTCACGAAAGAGGATAACCACCATTCCGACTATGGCGGCCAGCAACAGGAAGTTCCCGGCATATATCTTTTGTGTCAAGGATACTTTCATTGCTAGTCATATTATCCGTAGTGCATTCTCTCATCAGAATGTGCTACCTCGTTTATGGGCAAAAATAGAAATTATCAACCACAATCCATGCGACCGGTTCAGAGTTTATGAATAATTATTTTTTTAGAACGATTCAAAACAAATTGAGCCGCACCATGACGGGTGTTTGATTGTAAAATAGTCATTGGGATTATGCAAGCGTAACGCAGGCATCCGAACGAACGGATATTACAACATCCGGCAAGAGTGCAGACAATGCAAAATGCACAGAGAGTCTGATAGACAATGCAACTACTTGCATACAGGTACAACAAAACAATGGCGACTACAACATTTGGGTTCATAGTTGCAGTCGCCATTTCACATGCAAAGGTTGTACCTGTGGTTCCCGAAAACTTACGATTTCTTTCCTGCTTCGGATACAGCTACAAAAATAGCCGTCCTGATTCCGGGCGGCTATTATAACTACTTGCAGGTAATTGCAGACAGTGCTTTTTAATATATCTGTCTACAAGGTGAGAAACAACAATCAATTGTCACTCGTCCCTCCATTATGGTTTCTGTTGTAAGAGGTTGTCACGACTGCCACATCACCGTATTGTCTTCCACTGACGGAACGGTTCAATGCGGAGACGGTCAAAGTGGTCACTTGTTGAGTACCTGCCACGTGCAAGGCCGTACCGACGGGCAAGGTCACATTGATGGGGTAAGTTCCCGTAGCCGTAGTGACACCTGCGCCGGCAATGCGGGCCAGAATCTCAATCAGGTAAGCGGTTATCCGACTGGTCCCGGACGAAGTGATTTCCGTTCCGATGTGATAAGTGAACGAGGCCGAACCAACGGTCATGTCACCCGATCCATACAGGTTGTCCCACAGGTCTTGTTCAAAGGCCAACGGCGTGCTTGTGGAGGAAGAAGTCACATCCGCTCCAAAGAGCAACGTATAGGAAGTGAACTGGTCGGCAAACACGATTACTTGTCCGCCTTCTACAGTATATTCTGCATCCACCCATTGCCCGTTCACGTATTTCTGTGCCGTGATGGATTGCGCCACTTCCGCATCCACATCGTAAGCCAATTCGATGGGACTTGAAAGCGTGGCGTTCGCATCGGTGCAAGCCACGCTTGTACCAATCAGCATGACGCTTTCGGCAGCACGGGAAGTGGCACGGGTATTGGCTTCGGCTTCATCCAGCGTGTAAAGCGGGGTAACCACGATGGAACTTCCCGCAGGCAATTCCGCCGTCTCGGGTACGGTGACAGCCACTGTGACCGCGCCCTCGTCATTGCCTTCGATGGTCTCTGAAGTCACGTTGGCCTCCGTATCGCCGTTGGCGGCTACTTCAATGGTCGTGCCTTCATTGGGCAATGACACGTTCCATACGACATTGGCTCCGCTTCCGCTTTCTGCAACGGTGACGGTTGTTTCCTTGGACTGTTTCCCCGGAGCGGAAGCCGTCAGGGTATAACTTCCGGCATCCACATCGTCAAAAGTGAACGTGCCATCTGCGCCGGTCTGTGTCGATTCGCCGTTCATGCTCACGGTAGCCGAAAGGCCGTTGCCGTCCATGCCGGTGACACGCCCGCTGATACTGTGCGATACGGACACCGTGGGCGGCGTCACGTTGCTGTAATCCGGATCATCGTCACTGCACCCTACGAAACTGGTGCACAAAGCCACACTAAGGAATGCGAACATTCCCCATCTTGATAGATTTCTAAGATTTTCCATTTCTAAAAATAATTAAACGATTAAATTAGGTTATTTTGAAATTCTGTATTCTAGTAGTTATATCCGTATTGTTTGTGTCTTCAATCAGGGTGGGTCTTGCCCAACAGGTTTAACTTGAAACACAGGCCACCTGTGAAATGTTTCCCATTCTGCAAGGTTGCCTGCAAAAAGAGGTGTTTCCACAACAAACAGTCTGCGCCGATGTTGATATCGTCACCGGTATATTCTATCGTTGCCCGAAGGTTTCTGGCAAAGGACGGGCGATAGGTGATACCGGCGGCTATGCCCCGCCATTTGGCATTGAAATCCGATGTAAAATAGCGGTAGGTCAAATGAAAACCAAATTCATTCCGCCTGTACATGACGTGTTTGCTGGCGGCTATATAATAATTCTGGAAGTAGTCGTTGACCGGATATTTGCCTTCGGCATAGGACTCGTTCACCTTGCTGCCGGGATCCTGGGTGCCTATGGCAATTGCAGGCCACCATTTGCCTTCTTTCAGCGGACGCACTTTCAGGTGAAAGTACCGGTCTTTCTTATTATGTCCGACATGGCCATCGTTGTCAATCCCCTTCAGTATGGTACAGACATACGCTATTTCTATCCAAGGGAAGGGGGTGATGGCCAGAAAATGGTTGGTCGTGTTGAATTTCTCTCCTTCATACTGGTAGGTGTCAGGAAGAAATTCCTGATTCAGGAAGAAGAAACCGATACGGGCTTCTCCCTCTGTCGCCATTTCCGCCGTGGGCACGTGGATCATGCCGGTAACGCCCGAATACTCTTGCGCCCTCAATATCGGAATGCAGCCCATCACGACAAGGAGGCCAATCAATAATCTTCTCATTTCCGCCCTCCTTCCTTTTCCGAGAAGTCCGGCTTCATGGTGTTGCTGCCCCATTGCAGGGCATTGCGGTCAAACCAGCCCTCGCGTTCGTTCTCCTCCGGGTCGGTCGTGTACATTTTGTTGGCATAGGCGTCACCTTCCATACTGTATGTCAGGCGGAAATTAGAAGCCGGACGGAAATTGACAGTGCGCCGTTTCCGCTTGTAAGGCGGTATCATCATCACCACCTTAAAACCGGCATTCTTGCCGCCCTCGTTGCTATACTCGCCGTACAATCCGACCGTACAGTGGTTGAAATGCCGCATGGCTTCAACTATGGCTCCATAATCTTCATAGAGGAAACGTCCGCCCCTTGCGCGGAACTGCGTATTCCATTTGTTCAGATAGACATCGGTGCCCAGCAAGGCGGTAATCCGTTTGGGGGTACTTGCTTCCCAGTCCACTGCCATTGAACAATAGCCGGTTAATCCAGCCTGCACTTCCAATGCCAACCAGCGGTTTACGACATACATCCCTTTCAAGTCCAATCCATACCGCTCCCTGCCGAACAAGCCGCCGCTTGCTTTCAGGAACCACCGGGATCGCCAATGCGCCTCTTTAGATAACACCGCCATGTTCAACCGTACTTTCTTGTATCGGTCGCCATAGTCGTTATACACCGGCACTAATGCCTGTGCTGCCGCCTGCCACCCCTTGCCCATGTTCCATTTCACACCGGGAGTCAGATTCAGCAAAATCTCATATATTTTCCCATTGTGAAACAAATCCCGGTAGTTGAAATCCGCCCCTACAAATATATCTACCTGACCAGCGGGTATGGACGGCTGTGCAATTATGGATGAATACCCATAAAAGACCAGCATGAATAGCAAAATGAACAGTTTCTTGCTTATTCTCTCGTAAGCTTTCATTTTTTCATATACGCTCGTAATTGTTTTATTGTTAATTGATGTCATAGTTCATATCCCGGTCATCTTTCATCTGATACCTTTTACCACATTTTCTACGAAACGCAAGTTTCTCTTCATCCTTTTAACCCAATGTGAGCCATCCTGATTTTACTCTAAGATGGCTCACATTGAAACGACACTCGCACAAAGTGCCTTTCAGTCTTTCACCAGAAAAGAGGTGAAAGGTTTATTTTTCCCAATCATTTATTCACACTTTCATTAGTCCAAATATAATCCTTCATGATAAAACTTTGTTTTAGCTTCCACCTTAGGTCAGTTTACAAGGAACTACACGCAGACCGTGAAACGGGCTGCTGACAACAAACGGCGGTATGCTCCCGGAGAGGGCAGCATACCGCCTGTTTTGTTGTCTAGGGTTTCCAAAGGGGTGCCCCCTTTGGCACACGACTTTGCTTGCAAAGTGTAGTGTGTTATACCTGCTGGCGTGGCTGACAGAGGAAACGGGGTGCGGTGCTTCTTGCACCCCGTTTGCTCCGGCAGGAAAACAGGCTGAATTTTTGCGAATGGGAATGAGCAAAAAATCGGCCTGTTTTCAGAGAACGGCGGCAGGTATATGAAAGCCCCCGTCCCTCGTCCTTCGCTCCGACTTGTGGACAAAGTGTCCCGAAGTGTGGCCACACTCCCGGAAAAGTAGCAGGACAGCAGGCAACCGTCAAGGCTGAAATGAACGGGTTTGCACCCGGCCTTGACCGCCGCCCGCCGTTCCGCTGAATGGGTGAACAAGGCGGCCAATCCTCAAAGTGCTTGACCGCTCTCTTTTTGATTTTGGAGCATTTCTTTTCCCAAAATTGAAATGGGCGGGGAAACCATTTTAGGGCTTTCCCGCCTTGATTACCCTTTAGCAAAGACGGGCGGGGCTGTCAACGGCGGCGCATGAAATGCGCCGTTCATCTTGACCGTTGACTGGCTCGGCTGGCTTTGCTATTTTTATCGAATTGCATATTGGTAAATTGCATTGATATGTACTTGGGTTGTATTCACGATTGGCACATTAACATCTTCGGGCTTTATGGCAAGTGGCAGCTCCGTACAGGCGAGAATGAGTGCATCTACATTTTCTTTTTCAATGTATTTATTTGCCAGTGCAATCATTTTCTCTTTATCACTAGGAATTACTATGCCATTCTCTAAATTGGGGTATATCAGTTTTCCTAATAGAGATATTATTTTTTCGCTATCGCCTTTACAAGTAACATCATCGGGCGGCGAAGTTCATCTTCCATACCCGGAATATCCATCATCTCTTTAGGCGGTTCTGCTTCCTCTACAACTTTAAGCTCAAACCCATTGTTCAGCAATCCCATTATAATCTGTGTAAGTGTGTGATGTTGTTTTACTACATCACATCCTAAAAAATGTGTATTTCGTTCTCCTGTTATAAAGTAATTATCAATCGCCCAATATTGCGGTTTCCCATCATCTGTATAAATCCAATCCTGCCCAACTCCTGCGGTAAAAACAGGGTGTTCGATATTAAAAAGAAAAATTCCACCTGGTTTTAATGTCCTATACACTTTTTGAAATATTTCCACTATGTCCTCTATATCTGTCTCTTATACACATCTGACGCTGCCGACGATCGCATAAGTGT
>ERZ1026983.325-NODE-325-length-14794-cov-6.009974_pt1 | contig 14794 bp, 8 predicted proteins | sample MGYA00519559_ERZ1026983 | MGnify/ENA primary metagenome ERZ1026983 (study PRJEB26926, sample SAMN06164406) | human gut metagenome | biome: ENVO:00009003; feature: ENVO:2100002; material: ENVO:00002003 | host: Homo sapiens | place: USA | collected 2012 ... | reverse complement strand
GAGATGCTCAGGAGTCTCGTGGGCTCGGAGATGTGTATAAGAGACAGGCACTTGCCGGAGTGATTTTTTCGGATGATAAAAAAAGAGAGCTTTTAAACGAAGTAGTGCATCCTGCAGTAAAGGAATATGTGCTTAATGCAGTTAAAGAGGCAAAAAAAGATGGTCTGTTCATGCTTGTTCTTGAAGCAGCACTCCTTATAGAGGAGGGATATGGTGAAATCTGCGACGAGCTGTGGTATATTTATGCAAGTGAAGAAGTCAGAAGAAAAAGACTTAAGTCATCAAGAGGCTATTCAGATGAGAAGATTGACAGCATCTTTGCAAGCCAGCTTAAAGAAGCTGAGTACAGAAGGCACTGCAAGGAGGTTATTGATAATGATGGAGATATCGAAAACACGATAGCTTCAATAAATAAAGCGCTTAGCAAATACAAGGAGTAGTGGGAATGAACAATGTATTCGGTTTGGACATTGGTACAAGAAATGTTGTAGGAACTGTCGGCTATCAGACTGATGACAAGGAATTTGTGGTTACAGCACAGTACGTCAGGGAGCATGAGACCAGAGCGATGCTTGACGGTCAGATACATGATATAGGCAGGGTGGCAAAAACTATTAAGGAAGTAAAGGACGAGCTTGAAAAACAGACAGGACAGCCACTTGAAGAGGTGTGTATAGCAGCCGCAGGACGAGTATTAAAGACTGTCACGACGCATGTGGAGTATGAGTATGCGCAGGAGTCTGTGGTGACCGGAGAGGATGTCCATACGCTTAACCTGCTTGGCATAGAAAAAGCACAGGAGGCACTCAAGGAGGTTAACGATACAAGCTATAAGTTTTACTGTGTGGGATATTCTACAGTCAAATTCTTTTTGAATGATGATGTGTTTATCAGCCTTGAGGGTCATAAGGCAAACAAAATAGGCGAGGATATCATAGTTACATTTCTGCCGGAGGATGTGGTGGACGGACTTTATGCGGCAGTGGGACAGGCAGGGCTTAGTGTTGCCAATATGACATTGGAGCCTATCGCCGCTATCAATGTGGCAATTCCGGAGAACTATCGTATGCTTAATATCGCACTTGTCGATGTGGGAGCCGGAACGAGTGATATCTCAATCACAAGAGACGGAAGTATCATAGCCTATGGCATGATACCGCATGCAGGAGATGAGATGACAGAAGTTATTGTGCAGCATTTCCTCGTGGATTTCAATATGGCGGAGAGCATCAAGCTTCAGTCTACGACAAGTGATACGGTTACATACAAGGATATCATGAGCATCGAGCACACAATTCCTGCACAGGATGTCTGGGATGTGGCAGCACCTGTTGTTGATAGTATTGCACAAGAGGTATCGGCTAAAATCAGAGAGCTAAACGGTGACAAAACAGTGAGTGCCTGCTTTGTAGTCGGAGGCGGAGGCAAGATACACGGCTTCACGGAAAAGCTTGCGGAAGACCTTGACCTGCCGGAGGAAAGAGTCGCTCTAAGAGGTGAGGAAGTGCTTGGCGATGTGACCTTTGAGCAGGAGGATATTAAGAAGGATCCGCTTCTTGTCACTCCAATTGGTATATGTCTGAATTATTATGAGCAGAGAAATAATTTTATCATGGTCAGATTCAACGGTGAGAGAATAAAGCTCTATGATAATAACAGGCTTACAATAGTCGATGCGGCGCTTCAGGCGGGATTTTCAAATGATGAGCTGTTTCCAAAGCGCGGCACCCCGATAAACTTTACGGTAAACGGTGTGGCAAGGCTTGTAAGAGGCGAGGCCGGAGAGGGCGCAGTGGTGACCATGAACGGAAAGCCTGCAAGCATCAATACACCGCTTGAGCCAAACAGTGAGATAGTCATCGAGCCGTCCACAGCAGGAGAGGCAGCAGAGTATAAGATATCGCAGCTTGATGAGTACAATCATTCTGTCATTACATTTGTCATAAATGGCAGAAAGGTATCATGTCCAAGGTTTGTCCAGGTAAACGGAAGGCTTGAGCCGGAGGATTACAGCATCAGGGAAAACGATGTGATTGAGACAAGAAATTACTATACAGTGCGTCAGATTGCGCAGTTTATGGATCTCGTTATTGATACAGACCAGATGATATTTGTAAACAATGAAGAGGCTGATCTCGACACTCTTGTATATGAAAATTTCTCTGTTGAGTGGAAAACAGATGAATATGGTGTTGCAAGAATCGACAATAACAATTATAATGACACACAAGAGTCTGATTCAGATGATGCTTCGGTCTTAGCTGAGCAGGATGCAAACAGCACAGAGTCAGACAACACAGTGACCAGAACATCAGAGCAGATGATGAATCAGGTGCTCGATGAGCTGCATGATGAGTTTGCTAAAGAAGCTGAAGCATCTGCTGTGCCGGAAAACGAATTGCCGGAAAATGAATTGCCAAAAAATGATATACAGGAAGAAATACACGAAGAAAACTCATCAGAAAATACAGTTACAGTAATTGTAAACGGTGAGCCTGTAGAGCTGTCCGGCAAGGATACATATATATTTGTCGATATATTTACCCATATCTCATTTGATTTACAGGCAGGAAAGGGCAGGGCAATAGCCACTGTAATAAATGGCAGAGATGCCCAGTTTTCCGAGGAGCTTCATGAGGGAGACAAAATAGAATTATACTGGAAAGAGAATTAACATGTTAGAATTATGCAGCATTGCCAGCGGCAGCAGTGGAAACTGTATATGTGTGGGTACGGATGATTGTCATGTGCTCATAGACGCGGGCATCAGCGGTAAGAAAATAGAAAACGGACTGAATGAATTTGATATGACGGCCACAGATATGCAGGGGATTCTCGTGACACATGAGCATATAGACCATATCGCAGGGCTTGGTGTCATGGCAAGACGCTATCATATTCCGATTTATGCAACAAAGGCCACAATCGGGGCCATAAAATGTACCAAATCCGTTGGAAATATAGATGATGAGCTGTTTCATCCTGTTGAGGCAGGCGTCGATTTTACAATAGGCGATATAGAGTTTGAGCCGCTTCACATATCACACGATGCGGCTGATCCTGTCGCGTACAGATTTAAAAACGAAAATCATGCGATGGCGGTCGTGACAGACCTTGGCACGTATGATGATGCATTGGTTTCAAAGCTTCAGAACCTGGATGGGCTGCTGCTTGAAGCCAATCATGATATAAATATGCTGCAGACAGGGGCATATCCGTATCCGCTCAAGCGCAGAATCATGGGTGACAGCGGACATTTGTCGAATGAGAGAAGCGGGCAGTTGTTATGCGAGCTTCTTCATGATAAATTTGGCTCAGTAATACTGGGACACCTTAGTAAAGAAAACAACTACGAAAAGCTGGCGTATGAAGCCGTCAGGCTTGAGGTCACAATGGGAGACAATCCATATAAGGCAAGTGATTTCCCTATGTATGTGGCTAAGAGAGACAGGGCATCAGACCGCATAGCCGTAGAATAAAAGAACAGGAGAATAAGTTGTTATGGATAACACAAAGAACAAAGTAATCATCACAGTTGTCGGAAAAGACACAGTAGGAATCATCGCAAAGGTATGTACATATCTGTCAGAGGGCAGTGTAAACGTGCTTGATATTTCACAGACTATCGTTTCAGGTTATTTCAACATGATGATGATTGTTGATATGGCAAATGCTACAGCTTCATTTGCAGAGATTTCTGACCAGCTTGATGCACTTGGAGAAGAAATTGGTGTAACAATAAAGTGTCAGAAGGAAGAAATCTTTGAGATGATGCATCGAATCTAGTTTAGCATAAAAATGTCATACACAGTTAAAGGAGAACAGCAAAATGATAAATATTGGTGAAGTAATTGAGACCAATGACATGGTGGAGAAGGAAAATCTTGACGTGCGTACAATCACACTCGGTATCAGCCTGCTCGACTGTATAGACTCAGACCTTGCAAAGGTAAATGAGAATATCTACAACAAGATTACAACACTTGCAAAGAATCTTGTATCAACAGGAAAAGAGATAGAGAACAACTACTGTATCCCTATCGTAAACAAACGTATTTCAGTTACACCTATCGCCCTTGTCGGCGGTGCGGCCTGCAAGAGATCAGAGGATTTTGTTACCATAGCAAAGACACTTGACAGAGCTGCCAAAGAGGTAGGTGTCAACTTCATCGGTGGATACTCAGCACTTGTGTCAAAGGGCATGACGAAGGCGGATGAGCTTTTAATCAAATCCATCCCTCAGGCAATGCTTGAGACAGACCTGGTATGCAGCTCTGTAAATGTTGGCTCTACAAAAACCGGAATCAACATGGATGCAGTAAAGCTGATTGGCGAGATGATAAAGGAGACAGCAGAGGTGACAAAGCACCTTCCTGTATCAGGCTGTGCCAAGTTTGTAGTATTCTGCAACGCTCCTGATGACAATCCGTTTATGGCTGGAGCATTCCATGGTGTGACAGAGGCAGATGCCATCATCAATGTAGGTGTCAGCGGACCGGGAGTTGTAAAGACTGCTCTCGAAAAGGTAAGAGGCGAGAACTTTGAGGTGCTCTGTGAGACAATCAAGAAGACAGCTTTCAAGGTTACACGAGTAGGACAGCTTGTGGCAAAGGAGGCTTCAAAGAAGCTTGGAGTGCCATTTGGAATCATAGACCTCTCACTTGCACCTACACCGGCTATCGGAGACTCTGTAGCCGATATTCTCTGCGAGATAGGCTTAGAGAGAGCCGGAGCTCCGGGAACAACAGCAGCACTTGCACTCTTAAACGATCAGGTGAAAAAGGGCGGTATCATGGCATCCTCATATGTCGGTGGACTTTCAGGTGCCTTTATTCCTGTATCAGAGGATCAGGGAATGATAGATGCCGTAAACGATGGCGCACTCACTCTCGAAAAGCTTGAGGCTATGACTTGTGTGTGCTCAGTGGGACTTGACATGATTGCAATCCCGGGCGATACAAAGGCCACCACAATTTCAGGAATTATCGCAGATGAGATGGCTATCGGTATGATAAATCAAAAGACAACAGCCTGTAGACTGCTTCCAGCAATCGGAAAGGATGTAGGTGATGTGGTAGAAATAGGAGGACTCCTTGGAAGTGCACCGGTTATGCCGGTAAACAGATTCTCTTGTGATGCATTTGTAAACCGTGGAGGAAGAATCCCGGCACCTATTCACAGCTTTAAAAATTAATAAATAATTGCATTGTTTACAAGCATGTACTTATAAGAACAACTTATAAGTACATGCTTATTTTAAAGTGGTACTTGACAATGACAAAAATACATGCTTAAATAAAGGCAGTTATATGACTGACGGAAGTGGATAACCACATGGAGTATAACAGTTGATTGCCGACCGTCTGGGCGCACATTTATATAAGTTTCCTGCAGAGCTTTATATTATTATGTGTGTTCAGACGGTCTTTTTTATTCCGGCAGGCCCGAGTAATTTGGGGATGCAGACCACATTATCAGAAAACATGGAGGATGACATGGAAAGAGTATCATTAGCAAAGGAATTATCAAGCACAACATACCCTGGCAGAGGTATCGTAATCGGCCGCACAAAGGATGGTAAGAAGGCTGTAACAGCATACTTTATCATGGGCAGAAGCGAAAACAGCCGCAACAGAGTATTTGTAGAGGATGGCGAGGGCATCAGAACACAGGCATTTGACCCTTCAAAGCTTGAGGATCCAAGTCTTATCATTTACGCACCTGTAAGAGTGCTCGGCAACAAGACAATTGTCACAAACGGTGACCAGACAGATACTATCTATGAGCTGATGGACAAGCAGCAGACATTTGAGCAGGCCTTAAGGACAAGAGAGTTTGAGCCTGACGCTCCTAACTATACACCTAGAATTTCAGGAATCATGCATATTGACAATGGTGAGTTCAACTATGCTATGTCAATCTTAAAGAGCAACAACGGCAATCCTGATGCATGCAACAGATATACATTTGCATACTCAGCACCGGTTGCGGGAGAGGGACATTTCATCCATACATATATGGGCGATGGCAATCCACTGCCAAGTTTTGAGGGTGAGCCTACATGGGTAGATATCGACGGAGATATCGATGAGTTTACCGATATGGTATGGGAGAACTTAAACGAGGACAATAAGGTATCACTTTTTGTCAGATATATTGATATCGCAACAGGCGAGTATGAGAGCAGAATCGTAAACAAAAACAAATAAAACACTATATAAACGGTCAAATATACAAGATAAGCAGATAAAAACAGGAGAACAGAAAAATGCAGGAATACGAATTAAAATACGGATGTAATCCAAATCAGAAACCAGCCAGAATATTTATGAAGGAGGGAGAGCTTCCTATAAAAGTGCTTAACGGCAGAGCCGGATATATCAACTTCCTTGATGCCTTTAACGGATGGCAGCTTGTAAGAGAGCTTAAGAAGGCAACAGGTCTTCCGGCAGCAACATCCTTCAAGCATGTTTCACCTGCAGGTGCAGCAGTAGGACAGCCACTTTCAGATGTAGAGAAAAAGATTTACTGGGTTGATGATATGGATATTGAGTTTACACCACTTGCAAATGCATATATCAGAGCAAGAGGCGCTGACAGAATGTCATCATTTGGTGATTTTATTTCACTTTCAGATGTATGTGACAAGAGCACTGCACTTGTAATCAAGAGAGAGGTATCAGACGGTGTTATCGCTCCGGGCTACACAGACGAGGCTCTTGAGATTTTAAAAGCTAAGAAGAAAGGCAATTACTGTGTTATCGAGATTGACCCGTCATATGAGCCGGCACCTATCGAGAGAAAGGATGTATTTGGCATCACATTTGAGCAGGGCAGAAACGAGCTTCATATTGATGATGATTTCTTCTCAAATATCGTGACAGAGAACAAGGAGCTCACAGAGCAGGCTAAGATTGATCTGGCAATCTCTATGATTACTTTAAAGTATACACAGTCCAACTCTGTATGCTATGTAAAGGGCGGCCAGGCAATCGGTATCGGAGCAGGCCAGCAGTCTCGTATCCACTGTACCAGACTTGCAGGCTCAAAGGCAGACAACTGGTGGCTTCGTCAGTCTCCACAGGTGCTTGGACTTCAGTTTGTGGATGGTATCAGACGTGCAGACCGCGACAATACTATTGACCTTTATATCGGTGAGGATTATATGGATGTGCTTGCAGAGGGTGAGTGGCAGAAGTTCTTCAAGGTAAAGCCGGACGTATTTACAGCAGAGGAGAAGAGAGCTTGGCTTGACAAGAATACAGATGTAGCACTTGGCTCTGATGCATTCTTCCCATTTGGTGACAACATTGAGCGTGCTCACAAGAGTGGCGTGAAGTATGTAGCCCAGCCGGGTGGATCTGTGAGAGATGATCATGTTATTGATACATGTAATAAGTACGGCATGGTAATGAGCTTTACAGGAATCAGACTTTTCCATCACTAATCACAAGGTATAGCGGTTATTAAGCTGAATTGAAGCACAATAAGTAATTCAATAATAGGGGACTTCATGATATAATTACAGTATACATTTTACACAGTAGTTAATCATGGAGTCTTTTTATGTCATTACAGTTTATCACAGGTAATTCAGGAAACGGAAAAACAAAATATCTCTTTAACAGGATAGTGAAAGAGGCAAAGGCAAACCCAAGGGACAATTATCTTGTAATAGTGCCTGAGCAGTTTACAATGCAGACGCAGAGACAGCTTGTAGATTTGTCGGAGAATAAAGCTATCATGAATATAGATGTGCTAAGCTTTAAGCGCTTAGCCTACAGAGTGTTTGATGAGCTTGGAATCACAAATCTCACGGTGCTTGAGGAGACAGGTAAGAACCTTGTACTCAGAAAGCTTGCGGCACAGGAGGCCGATAAGCTTGGCGTAATAGGCAGAAACTTAAACCGTATCGGATATATAAGCGAGGTAAAGTCACTGCTTTCGGAGCTTGTGCAGTACAATATATCACCTGAGGAGCTCGGAAGATATATTGCCTCAGGCAGGCTATCGGATACACTTTCAGATAAGCTCAAGGATGTGCTCGTACTCTACGAAGCATTTGAGAAGTTTATGCAGGACAAATATATCACTGCAGAGGAAATACTTAATGTGCTTAGCAATGTGGCGGAGGAGTCTGCCATTCTTAGAAATTCAGTCATTGCATTTGATGAATTTACTGGATTTACACCTATACAGAACCAGCTCATCAAAAAGCTCTTTGTCATTTCAAAGAAAATATATGTAACGCTCACAATAGACTGTCGTGAGGATATCTTTAAGAGCAGAGGCATGCAGGAGCTGTTTGACATGCCAAAAAGGACAGTGAAATCACTCACCGAAATGGCAGCGTTTTATGGCATAGAAGTCGAGGAACCTATTATCCTTGATAAAAACTACAGGCTTGCAGAAAACGAAGAGCTAAGCTTTATGGAACAGCAGCTTTTCAGAAAACGAAGATGCTCCTTTAAAAAAGCACCAAAGCACATTCATATAGACTGTCTGCGTGACCCGAAGCAGGAGCTGACAAAGATAGCCAGAAGAATTAATGAGCTTGTAAGGAACGAAAACCTGCGTTACCGAGATATTGCTATAGTCACAGGAGATGTGAATATATATGCAGGTTATGTGCGTGAAATATTTGACAAATACAATATTCCTTACTTTATCGACGCCACACAGGAGATACTTTTCCATCCGTTTATTGAGTTTATCAGGTCAATACCCGATATTGCGGCACAAAATTTCTCGGCAGATGCGGTGTTCAGATTTTTGCGGTGCGGCTTTAGTGAGCTATTGGACAGTGAAATAGATGTACTTGAAAACTACGTGCTCGCCTGTGGAGTAAGAGGTAAGAGCGCATGGGACAAAAAGTGGGTCAGGCTGCCAAAGCATAAGGCAGGCTATAACCTTGAGCTTTTAAACCAAAGCAGGGAATATATAATGGAGCTGCTAAAGCCGGTATATCAGGTGTTTTCCGATAAAAAGTCAACGGTAAAGGACTATGTGCTCGCTATATATAAGCTGATAGTTTTGCTTGATATACCTGATAAGCTTGCAAAAAAGGAGCAGGCACTGCTTGATGCAGGGGACCAGACTGCATCAAAGGAATACGGACAGATATACAAAATAGTCATGCAGCTCTTTGAAAAATATGTGGCGGTGCTGGGTGATGAATGCATGGATGCAGAGGAATTTACACAGATACTGGATGCAGGACTGGATGCGGCAGATGTAGCAGTCATACCGCCGGGATACGACACTGTGACCATCGGAGATATTGAGAGAACGCGTCTGACCAACATAAAGGTCATGTTTTTTGCAGGCGTAAACGATGGGATTGTTCCAAAGGCGGCAGGAAGAGGAGGCATTATATCCCAGTATGAGAGAGAGGCACTTAAGGAGCTGGATATAGAGCTTGCGCCTGGGGCAAGGGAGCAGGCATTTATACAGAGGTTTTATCTGTATCTGAATATGACAAAGCCGTCTAGGGAGCTTTATATCAGCTATACGAGGCTTGACAGTGAAAAAAAGGCTGCACAGCCATCGTATCTCATAGGTATATTAAAGGGGATGTTTCCGGAGCTTGTCGTGACAGAGACAGAGGATGTAGAACAGCTTTTGGATATATCAAGTAGGCAGAGTGCTCTGGATTATCTGCTGTCAAATGAGGTGGATGACAGATGGTGCGAGATTGCAGCAGCGGTGATGCTCTATGACGCATCAGTCAGTGATGCAGGGGAATGTAATGAAGTAGACGATAAAGAATTTACTCAAAAAAATTCCGTGGAGCGACTCATCAATGCAAGGTTTGAGCATTATTCAAAGGATCCGATCAGCCGAAATGTGGCAAGAAGCATATACGGTAGACACATGGAGGGCAGTATCACGCGCTTTGAACAGTTTGCAAGGTGTGCATATGCTCATTTCCTGAACTATGGATTGAGGCTTACAGAGCGTGAGGAGAGCGGCTTTACATCCCTTGATATGGGTAATATATACCATGAAGCACTGGAAAGATACAGTAAGAAGCTTGATAGGGAGAGTACTGACTGGTTTAGCGTGACGGATGCAAAAAGGGATGAGCTTGCGATGGAAGCAATAAATGAGGTGATTGATGAGTATACAGGCTTTGGCATATTTGATACAGCGGAAAGCCAACATTCGATATCACATATGAAGGCGGTCTTTAAGCAGACAGTATGGGCACTCACAACCCAGATACGAAGAGGCAGCTTTGTGCCTGAGAGGTTTGAGTTTTCCTTTTACGAGAGCCTTGATATGGCAAATGATGTGACGGTTGATATAAAGGGACGCGTGGACAGGACTGACACATATACGGATGAGGGCAGGCTTTTTGTGAAGGTACTGGATTACAAGTCGGGAAATACAGTTTTTGACCTGGTGAAGCTGTACTATGGCACGCAGCTTCAGCTTGCAGTGTACATGGACGCTGTCATGGAACAAAAGAAAGAGGCGCTAAAGCAGGTAAGTGTGGAGCCGGGCGGTATGCTGTACTATCACATCGACGATCCTGTAATTGATTTAAAGGATGTGACACCGGGCACTGAGCTGTCTGAGGAAGAAATCAATCAGATGATATTAAAGAAGCTCAAGCCTGACGGGCTTATCAACTCGGACGAAAAGGCATACAGAGGCATGGACAGGGACTTTGAGAAAAGCTCTGACGTAATCCCTGTCACCTTAAAAAAGGATCAGACACCGGCTGCAGGCTCAAAGGTGGCAAACGCCGAAGAGTTTGATGTGATAACAAGGTTTGCGCGAGAGAAGCTTCGCGAGATAGGAAGAGAAATATACGATGGAAATGTTGCCGTCAATCCTATCAAGAACAATAAAATAGACAGCTGCGCATATTGCGCTTTTCAGGCCATATGCAGGTATGATTCAAGGATACCGGGATTTAGCGAAAGAAGCTTTAACGGTGACAATAAGGAAGATGTACTTGATAAAATGCGTACACAGATTGCAGCGGCAGAGCATAAAGCATGCTATGGAGATAATAATATAAAGCCATAATCGGGAGACATAATATGGATGTTAAATGGACCAGTGAACAGAAAAAGGTTATAGATTTAAGAGACAGGGATATACTTGTATCGGCGGCAGCGGGCTCAGGAAAGACAGCTGTACTCGTTGAGCGTATAGTAAACAGAATATGTGTGGATAATCCGCCGGTGGATATTGACAGGATGCTTGTGGTGACGTTTACCAAGGCTGCAGCTGCTGAGATGAGGGAGCGTGTCAGCCGTGCGATAGACAGCTTGAAGGAGCAAAAGCCGGACGATGAGAACCTGCAGAGGCAGTCGACACTGGTTCACAATGCGCTCATCACTACAATCGATTCGTTTTGTCTGTTTGTGGTGCAGAATAATTTCGCACAGCTTAATCTGGATCCTGATTTCAGAATCGGTGACCAGGCGGAGCTTAAGCTTATGCTAAAGGATGCTTTGGCACAGGTATTTGAGGACAATTATGCAAGAGAAGACAACGAGGCATTTATCAACCTTATAGATACCTACAGCAAGGGGAGAAATGACTCTGCCGTCAGGCAGATGGTGGAGGATATCTACTATAAGGCGGGCAGCTCATCATGGCCGAGAAAGTGGATGAACAGCCTCCTAAGGCTCTATGATATAAAGTCAGCTAAACAGCTTGAGGATTCAGAAATCATTAAGGAGATAGTGGATTACAGCAGGGTGCTTTTGGAGGAGGATGTTCAGGAGCTTACAATGGCGAAAGACCTGGCATCAGCTACACCCGGGCTTGAAAAGTATGCGCTTACACTTTCAGAGGATATAGCATTGTTTGATGGAATGACGGATGTGACAGGCTATGTCGGCATGCAGGAGTTCTTAAACAAAATATCCTTTGGCAGAATTGCTGTCATCAGGAAATTTGACGGAGACGAGAAGAAAAAGGAGCGCGTGAAAAGCATGCGCGATGCTACCAAGAAGAAGGTAGACGGAATAAAGCAGAAATATTTTGGCATGCCAATTGAGCTTATGTATGAGCAGCTGGAGCGTCAAAGACCATTTGTTAAGGAGCTGATAAGGCTTTCACTCGAGTTTTATGATGCGATGGAGGCTGTAAAGACAAGAAAAAGAGTATTTGATTTTTCTGATATAGAGCACTTTGCGCTTCGCATACTGGTGGATGAACAGACACTAAAGCCCACAGAGACGGCGCGTGAGTTTTCAAAACATTTTGAGGAAATCATGATTGACGAGTATCAGGACTCAAATCAGGTGCAGGAGGATATACTTACCGCTATTTCAAGAGAGTACCAGGGAGTCGGCAACATGTTTATGGTGGGCGATGTAAAGCAGAGCATATACAGGTTTCGAATGGCGCGCCCGGAGCTGTTTATGGAAAAATACAACACATATACATCAGATGACAGTGCACACCAGAGAATAGACCTGCATAAGAATTTCAGAAGCAGGAATGAGGTGTTAGACTTTACTAACGACATATTCTACAAAATAATGGCAGCAGATTTGGGCAATGTGCAGTATGATGACGATGCAGCACTGTATCCCGGTGCAAGCTATCCGGAGGAGACGATGCGTCCTGAGCTTTTGCTTGTTGACTACAAGGATGAGGATCTGTCTGAAATTATAGAGGATGAGGATGGAGATAAGGTGCAGATAGAGGCGCTTTTGATCGCAAACCGTATCAGGAGTCTGATGGAAAACGGCATGGTGACTGATAAAAAGACAGGGCAGCTAAGAGCCGTGCAGTACAGGGATATAGTGATACTTTCGAGAAGTGTTGCAACATGGGGCAATACAGTGGCAGCAGTATTAAAGGACTGTGATATTCCGGCACATGTAGAGTCAAATACAGGTTACTTCTCATCGTATGAGATACAGGTGATATTGTCCATGCTTCGCATACTCGATAATCCGCTGCAGGATATTCCGATGGCAGTAGTGCTTGCTTCGCCGATCGTTGGAATGGATGATGAGGAGCTGGCACAGATTAGGTCTGCCTTTAAGGGCGTAAGCTTTGCACAGGCTGCACTTAGCGCCATGGCAGGTGAGGATGGCTATGAGGACGAGAAGCTTAAAGCCTTCGCTTTGGTATTTGAGAGACTAAGAGGTGCTGTAGCTGATACGCCAATCCATGAGCTTTTGTACATGATGCTTGATGAGACAGGCTTTTACAGGTATGCATCGGCCATGCCGGCAGGAAAACGGCGCAGACAGAATATAGATATGCTGTTTGAGATGGCCGCAGCCTATGAAAAGACCAGCTACAAGGGGCTGTTTCACTTTGTCAGGTACATAGATATACAGCAGAAATACGAGATAGACTACGGAGAGGCCGATACCGCAGGGGAGAATGACGATGTGGTGCGCATTATGACAATCCATAAGAGCAAGGGTCTTGAGTTTCCTGTAGTGTTTGTTTCCAGGCTTGGCAAGGGCTTTAACACGCAGGATACAAAATCAGACCTGGTGATACATGAAAAGCTTGGGCTTGGCCTTGTGGAAAAAACAAAAAGCCCAAGGACAAAGCGACCATCACTAATCAGAAATGAGATAGTAAGCCGTATTAAAAGGGAAAATCTGGGAGAGGAGCTGCGTGTGCTGTATGTAGCGCTCACCAGGGCGAAGGAAAAGATTATCCTGACAGGGGGACTTTCAAATGCCCAAAAATCCTTTGAGAAGTATAGAGGCAATATAAATGCGAACCAGCCAATAAGCTTTGGACAAAGGGAGGGAGCAGGGTGTTACCTGGACTGGATTATACCTGCCATGCTGTCGTATCCGGATAAGTATACGGTATCCACAGTCGATGCAACAGAGTTCGCTGCACGAACTGCGATGGATATGGCGGCAAACGATATATCAAGAGCGCAGCTTATTGGGCACATAAGTGCAGCGGATGAAACAAAAGCCAAAGAGCTCGCAGAGGAATTTGATTTTGAGTATGCATATGCTTCTGATATAACTAAAAAAAGCAAATATTCGGTATCTGAGCTGAAGCATGACTCTATGGTTGAAAAGTATGATAGCACTGAGAGGGAGGCAGAGCGTCCTAAGTTCCTTTTGGAGGAGAAGGAGACGTATGTGCCGGACTTTGCGAGGGATGATGAGGCAGGCGGTGCTTCTAATGAAAGCAAAGAGCCTAAAAATGCAGCAGGTGTGAATCAGGGAGCGCTGCGCGGAACTGCAGTGCACCGTGTCATGGAGTGTCTGGATTTCAAGAGCCTGTGTGATATAGATACAAAAGACCATGTGGCAGTCAGTGCATTTGTGAAGAAAAGCATGGATGAAATGCTAAAAAAGGGGCTTATCACAGATGACATGTACAGGCTGACCAGACCAAAGCTTATAGAGCAGTTTATATCATCAGATGTGGCAGCGCGTATGGCACAGGCGGATAAGAGAGGCGATTTGTATAAAGAGAAGCCTTTTGTGATGGACTATGAGGGAGTATTGGTTCAGGGAATTATTGATGTATTCTGGCTGGAGAATGATAAAATAGTGCTGCTTGATTACAAGACAGACAGGGTAAATACTGCTAAAGAGCTTATCGACAGATACAGCACACAGTTAAAACTGTATGCTGATGCACTTGGAAGGATTTTTTCTACAGATGGGAAAAGCATACAGGCGGATGAGAGGCTCATATATTCATTCCGTTTACAGCAGACAATTGTTACCTGTCGTGAATATAAAAAATAGTGGCATGTCACAGCAATCTATTATATAATGTCTAACAGCTGTCTCTTATACACATCTGACGCTGCCGACGATCGCATAAG
>ERZ1026983.142-NODE-142-length-26101-cov-6.563810_pt1 | contig 26101 bp, 18 predicted proteins | sample MGYA00519559_ERZ1026983 | MGnify/ENA primary metagenome ERZ1026983 (study PRJEB26926, sample SAMN06164406) | human gut metagenome | biome: ENVO:00009003; feature: ENVO:2100002; material: ENVO:00002003 | host: Homo sapiens | place: USA | collected 2012 ... | reverse complement strand
CGAGATGCTCAGGAGTCTCGTGGGCTCGGAGATGTGTATAAGAGACAGCTTTCAGAGAATGCTACAATGGTAATGCGTTCAAAGAAGGAGATGTTCCTTCGAATCGACTGTGGCACTATTCCTGAAAAGAAAAAGGCAGCAGTAGGTGTCAGGGGAATGAGGCTTGACAGAGAGGATGAGCTTACTGACATTTATCTGCTTAATGACCAGGAGGAAAAAGAGGTCGAGGTAAAGGGTAAGCAGGTGGCGCTTCACAGGCTGCACATTGCAAACCGTGACACTAAGGGCGTGAAGAAATAATATATCGCATGACAATATAACGTAAAGCATAAACTGTGTATGGTTTTGAGTATGTATGGCCTATAACAGTTAAAATATCTGATATGAAAGGAAGCGATGAGCTTGTTGGACAAATTAAGAGAGCTTGGCATTTCAGAAAATCTGATTAAGGAAATTGAAAAGTTTCGCTCGCAGTATCCAGTGGACAAGGAATATGAGTCAAGAATCCCCGTGCCTACACAGTTTTATTACGGAAGCGATGTGTGGGAGCAGGCTATAACCGCCGTTTTATGTGGAGAAAATCTGCTTTTAGTAGGAGAAAAGGCCACAGGAAAGAATCTTTTCGCAGAGAATCTGGCAGGCGTATTTAACAGACCACGCTGGGATGTGTCATTTCACGTAAATATGGATGCAGCATCACTTATCGGAACTGATACTTTTCGCGCCGGAGAGGTAACCTTCAGGCCGGGACCTGTGTATACAGCCGCAAAAACAGGCGGCTTTGCGGTGCTTGACGAGATAAATATGGCAAAAAGTGAGGCTATGGCAGTGCTTCATGCCACACTTGATTTCAGACGTACAATAGATGTGCCGGGCTATGACAGACTGTCGCTTCATCCGGCAACAAGATTTATTGCCACGATGAATTACGGCTATGCAGGCACAAAGGAGCTGAATGAGGCTCTTGTATCACGTTTTGCGGTAATCCGGATGCCTATGATTTCAAAAGAGAGCCTTGTGAAGCTTATAAAGGAGCATTATCCTGCAATACGTGAAGCGGGAGCGAATGAGCTTGCGGAGGTATTTCTTGAACTGCATACCAAGTGCAAAAATGGCGAAATATCATCAAAGGCACTTGATCTGCGTGGTCTCATCGGTTCAATTGGTATGATGGAAAAGGGCTTAAATATATATACAGCTCTGGATATGGGTATAACAAACAAGAGCTTTGATGAATATGAGCAGACTCTTATCCGTGATACAATCCGTGCAAGAATCTCAAGGAAGATGAGCGGAGAGCAGCTGTTTTGTTGATATGAGCTTGTGACATATGAAGGAATGGAACATATGGAAGAACAGGATATAAAGGAAGCAAAAAGAGCAAGAAACTTCATATGGATGGCGGCCTGTGATTATGACATAGAGCCGCTTTTTCTGGCATTTGCACCTGATGGATCAGCTGATATTTATCTGAATCTGATTATTGGGCTTGAATACAAGTGGTATGAGCATGACAAGATAGATGACTTATTCAATCAGCTGACAGGAAAAAACGCTACGTTGTATGAGGGCCTTTTATGGATAGGTTTGGAAAATGCCCTGTATGAAAAGGAGAGACAAACGAGGCCTGCCTTATATGATTTAAGGCTTGAGTACGCGAAAAAGAGCCTTGCAGGAGTCAATAAAAACAGGGAGTATTCGAGGATTGATATAATCAGAAATGCACATTGCAGAAGGATACTTGGAAAACCCTTAGGTCTTTGCAAAGAGGATGAAGAGATACTGCATGCTTTTTGTTTTACACCTGATATGACAACGGATGAGATTATAGTGAAAACGAGAGAAAATCTGTGGAAGTATTTCTCGTATAAGCCGATAAAGGTGGCAAAGCCGCAGGGCATATATTTCTTGCAGAAGGTAGCAGGAGCATTTCACTCAATAGGAAAAGTCAGCACACAGTATGTCAGAGCGAATAGCTTTTATGATAAAAATATGGCCTCGGACACAGCAGCTTTGTCTATGGAGCATTCAAAGAGATATCTGCTGCAGTTTGCACTGCAGAAAGATCCAATAGAAGCGAAGCGGTATGTGACAGCCTGCTTTGGAAAAAGCATGTATTCTGACAGGCAGCAGGCCGAGATGGAGAAAAAGCTTTGTGTAGGAAATCACAAAAACTGTCACTTGCTTTTTACCAGAGGTATTTCATCGGAGAAAAAGCAGACTATACCTGATGAGATTGACAACAAAAGAGAGCGCAGGGAAATTCTTGCATTTACAAAAGAGACAGCCATACAATACGACAAGAATAAAGAGCATTTTGAAAAAAACATGGCAGTGTATCAAAACAGTATAAGGAGACTTACAGAAAGCCTTAGAATGCACCTGGAGACAGCAGATGAGACATTTATGGATGCTTCCATACACGGCAGGATAAAGCCTTCGAGAGTATGGAAGGCCCTGTACTTGGACAATCCGCGTGTTTTTGAGCGAAAAGATGAGGTGGAGACGCCGGGCTTTTCTGTCGACATACTGATGGATGCGTCTTCTTCCAGAAAACAGATGCAGCAGAAAATAGCGGCACAGGCATATGTACTGTCAAAGAGCCTGACAAATTGTGGCATACCGGTGCAGATTTACTCATACTGCAGCATAAGAGGCTACACGGTGATGCATATTTTTAAGGAATATGATGATTATGGTGTGGAGGATGAGCTGTTTCATTTTGTTGCGGCAGGAAATAACAGGGATGGCCTTGCTCTGCGCGCGGCATCACATCTGATGGAGCTAAGTCCAAAGCCAAAGAAGTTACTTTTCATGTTTTCGGATGCAAGCCCTCAGGATGATCAGATAGCAGGGGAGGGTGCATTCTATAAGGATAGGGAGTACACTGATGCTCTTGCTGTTAAGGACACCGTAAATGAGGTGCAGAGGCTTAAAAACCATGGAATAGACGTAATTGGCATCTTCATGGGAAGTGCGCATGACAGTGAGCTTGCAACAAAGATATTCGGCAGAAGTCTCGTGAAGATAAAGAGTATCAACGAGTTTGCCGATGCTGTCGGACGAGTGTTAAATGAGATACTGACCTAGCATTTTAATTAAAAGTACAATAAATTTAAAACAATGGAGATAACAAATGAAAGCAATATTATTTGATTTGGACGGAACGCTGATTGACTCATCAGAGGGCATCACAAAGTCGGCACAATATGCACTTTCACACTTTGGCATAGATGAGCCGGACAGAAACAGCCTGTTTTTCTTTATAGGACCGCCACTCATAAACACATTTATGGAGCATTACGGATTTACTAAGGAGAGAGCACTTGAAGCGGTCAAAAAGTACAGAGAGCGCTATAACAAAATAGGTATATTTGAATGTTCGCTTTTTCCGGGAGCCAAGGAATGCATAGAGGCGCTTAAAGCAGCCGGATATAGGATAGGACTTGCATCATCGAAGCCGGAAAAATCGTGTGAGCGTATTTTGGAGCATTTTGGAATACTGGATATGTTTGATGAGGTGGTCGGAGCTACGTTTGACGGCAGGATAGATACAAAGGAAGAGGTGCTTAACGAGGTGATGCGCCGGTGGTCAGACATTCCAAGGGATGAGATGTGTTTAATCGGAGATACTATGTTTGACATTGAAGGGGCAAACCGTGTCGATGTGCCAAGCATAGCGGTAAGCTTTGGCTTCGGCGATGTTAACGAGATGGTGAGTGCAGGAGCAAAAGCTGTTATAGATGATTTAAGGCAGCTTCCGGATGTGATTTCTAAGCTTTTTGATTAGCTTTTATGAAAATGCAATGCATTGAGACCTGAGGTTATAAACTGTAGATAGGAATGGGATTTCATGAATAAGAATTTAAAATTAAGAGCGATAGTGTGGGAAATAATTGTCCCGATTGTGCTTTACTACATTGTTTTTCTAAGTACGATGTACTTTATTTTTGCGTTTATCGGACACACAGCTTCGACATACATGATAGCGCAGATAATATCTGCAGCAATTACAATACCATTTATGTATTTTGCAAGCTATAAGCCGACACAGCAGATGTTTGTTAAAAAACCAAAGATAGACAGGGCACTTTTTATAAATGTGCTTTGGGTGATTGTGATTACACTTTTCATTTCATTTGCGCTCAATAATATCATCACCATGTCACCGCTTATCGGGCTCTCAGAAGGATATGCCAGGGCGAATGAGAGCTTTTATGCAAGCACTCTTGTAATTGAGCTGATTGGCTCGGCAATTCTTTCTCCGATTATGGAGGAGCTTGTTTTCAGAGGCATTGTATTTGGAAATATGCGCAAAATAATGAATGTGCCACAGGCGGTATTTTTGTCGGCGCTTTTGTTTGGACTCATTCATTTTAATATAGTGCAGTTTGTTTATGCTTTTTTACTTGGCCTAGTGCTTGCAGCTTTTATGTATAAGTCTGGGCATGTGTATGCGGCTATGATTGGTCATATTACCGCAAATGCGTTTGCAGTCATAAGGACAGAGACCGGTATTTTGAAGTGGACTGTTGATGGCAGTGTAATGGCATGGGTGGTATCTGTCGTGTGTCTTGGTGTTGGTGCTGTGATATTTTATTATTATGCGAAGCACACAGAAGGAACTGTTTAGCATGGACCGAAACGGAGTGCAGACAAAATACGAGTATCGTGCAGTTTTACGAATATGAGCAATGCGATTTAGGATAGTTACTGGATGTTTATAAAAATCAGCTATACAATAAAAAGTATAGCTGGTTTTTTTTATGATATCAGCCAAGAAAAGTTACTGTAAAGCATACACAATTCAGACACAATTTGCTGAAACAGTGTTTCATGCCTTGCTTTATTGAAAAAAGTTTTGGGGTTTCAAAAAGTAAATTGTGTGTATATCCTTATAAAAAAGATAAAAATGCGAATATAGTCAGAAAAATAACTTTATAATATTAAGTTATCAAATAATCAGACAATAGCGAGAAAAAAACTATTTACATTGAGCTTTCATCGTTGTAAAATCATAAACAGGAAATGATTCACTTCTTAATAAGTTATCCGTTAACAAATTTACACTAGGAAAGGAAGAACCTATGAGTAAACAATGGAATGAAAGCACAGCCACAGCTAAGGGATTATATGATCCACGCTACGAGCATGATAACTGTGGAATTGGTGCAGTAGTAAATATCAAAGGTATCAAAACACATGAGACAGTCGAGAATGCTTTAAAGATTGTTGAGAACTTAAAGCACAGAGCCGGAAAAGACGCTGATGGTAAGACGGGAGACGGTGTCGGCATCCTGCTTCAGATTTCTCATAAGTTTTTTAAGAAGGTTACAAAGCCACTTGGAATAGATCTTGGAGACGAAAGAGATTACGGTGTGGGAATGTTTTTCTTTCCTAATGATGAGTTCAAGACCATTCAGGCAAAGAAGATGCTTGAGGTTATCGTGGAGAAGGAAGGCCTTGAATTTCTCGGATGGAGAGAAGTGCCTACAGAGCCTGATAAGCTTTCTAAAAAAGCCAGAGACTGTATGCCATGCATCATGCAGTGCTTTGTAAAAAGACCTGAGGATGTTGAGAGAGGACTTGAGTTTGACAGAAAGCTGTATGTTGCAAGACGTGTTTTCGAGCAGTCAAACGACAATACATATGTGGTTTCCTTCTCAAGCAGAACAATCGTATATAAGGGAATGTTCCTTGTAGAGCAGCTCAGACAGTTCTTCATGGATTTACAGGATCCTGATTATGAGTCAGCAATCGCCACAGTACATTCAAGATTCTCTACAAATACAAATCCAAGCTGGGAGAGATCTCATCCAAACAGATTTATCGTACACAATGGTGAGATTAACACTATTCTTGGAAACTCTGACAAGATGTCAGCACGTGAGGAGAACATGGAGTCTCCTAAGCTTAAAAAAGAGTTCCAGAAGGTTTTGCCGGTTATCAATGCGGCAGGATCTGACTCAGCAATGCTTGATAATGCGCTTGAATTCCTGGTAATGAGTGGTATGGAGCTTCCACTTGCCGTTATGATAATGATTCCTGAGCCATGGGCAAACAATTCAATCATGACTCAGAAGAAGAAGGATTTCTATCAGTATTACGCTACAATGATGGAGCCATGGGATGGTCCGGCTTCAATCGTATTCTCAGATGGTGATTTAGTCGGAGCAGTGCTTGACAGAAACGGACTTCGTCCATCACGTTACTATGTGACAGATGATGATTATCTTATCCTTTCATCTGAGGTCGGAGTGCTTGAGATTGATCCTACAAAGATAGTGAAAAAAGATCGTCTCCGTCCGGGAAAGATGCTCCTTGTGGATACTGTTGCAGGAAAAATCATAGATGATGATGAGCTCAAGGAGAGATATGCAGACAAGCAGCCTTATGGTGAGTGGATTGACAGATACATGGTAAATCTTAAGGATTTAAAGATTCCTAACCAGAGAGTACCTGAGTATACAAAGGAAGAGCGCCAGAGAATGCAGAGAGCTTTCGGTTACACATATGAGTCACTCAAGGATTCAATCCTTCCGATGGCTAAAAATGGTGTTGAGGGCACAGCAGCAATGGGTACTGATACACCGCTTGCAGCTTTATCCGGTAACAGGGAGCCGTTATTCAACTACTTTAAGCAGCGCTTCGCACAGGTAACAAACCCGCCTATCGATTCAATCCGTGAGGAGGTTGTCACATCAACCACACTCTATATCGGTGAGGCCGGAAATGTGCTTGAGGAGAAGCCGGAAAACTGCCGTGTACTTAAGATTAACAATCCAATCCTTACAAACACCGACCTTATGAAGATTAAGAATTTAAAGGCCGATGGCTTTAAGGTAGAGGTTTTACCTATTATATATTACAAGAACACAAGTCTTGAGAAAGCTGTAGACAGACTTTATATAGAGGCTGACCGTGCATACAGGGACGGAGCCAACATTATTATCCTCTCAGACAGGGGTGTTGATGAGAACCACGTTGCAATTCCTTCACTGCTTGCAGTTGCTGCATTGCAGCAGTATCTTGTAAAGACAAAAAAGAGGACATCGCTTTCGCTCATTCTTGAGTCAGGAGAGCCAAGAGAGGTTCATCATTTTGCTACACTGCTTGGCTTTGGTGCAAGTGCAATCAACCCTTATCTGGCACAGGATACAGTTAAGCAGCTTGTTGACGAGCATATGCTTGACAAAGATTATTATGCAGCAATCGATGATTACAACCATGCAATCATCACAGGTATCGTAAAAATTGCAGCAAAGATGGGTATTTCAACCATCCAGTCATATCAGGGCTCAAAGATTTTTGAGGCAATCGGTATTGACAAGAGTGTTATTGATAAGTATTTCACAAATACAGTAAGCCGTATCGGTGGAATTACATTACAGGATATCGAGAACGATGTGAATGAGCTTCACTCTGCGGCCTACGATCCGCTCGGACTTGAGACAGATGTTACACTTGACAGCAAGGGCAGACACAAGATGAGAAGCGGAGCTGATGACCATCTGTACAATCCGGCTACAATCCATCTTCTACAGCAGTCGACACAGCGCGGTGACTACAATCTGTTCAAGCAGTACACAGCACTTGTGGACGAGGAAGAGAAAAATACAAACATCCGTGGACTTATGGATTTCAACTATCCTAAGAAGGGTGTCAAGCTCGAGGAGGTTGAGAGCGTTGACTCAATTGTGACACGTTTCAAGACAGGTGCTATGTCATACGGATCTATTTCCAAGGAAGCACATGAGACACTTGCAATTGCCATGAACAATCTGCACGGAAAATCAAATACCGGTGAGGGTGGAGAGGACAAGGATCGTCTCACAATCGGAAAAGACGGAAAGAACCGCTGTTCAGCAATCAAGCAGGTTGCTTCGGGACGTTTTGGTGTCACAAGCAGATACTTAACAAGCGCACAGGAGATTCAGATTAAGATGGCACAGGGCGCTAAGCCGGGCGAGGGTGGACACTTACCTGGAAAGAAGGTTTATCCTTGGATTGCAAAGACAAGACTTTCAACACCGGGTGTTGCACTCATCTCTCCACCACCACACCACGATATTTATTCTATCGAGGATTTGGAGCAGCTTATTTTCGACTTAAAGAATGCAAACAGAGATGCAAGAATCTCAGTCAAGCTCGTTTCTGAGGCCGGTGTAGGAACTGTTGCGGCAGGCGTTGCAAAGGCCGGAGCACAGGTAGTGCTTATCTCAGGCTACGACGGAGGAACAGGAGCCGCACCTAGCAGCTCAATCCACAATGCGGGACTTCCATGGGAGCTTGGACTTGCAGAGACACACCAGACTCTTCTTATGAATGGTCTTAGAAATAAAGTAAGAATTGAGACAGATGGTAAGCTGATGAGTGGCCGTGATGTGGCAATAGCAGCGTGTCTTGGAGCCGAGGAATTCGGTTTTGCGACAGCTCCGCTTGTAACAATGGGCTGTGTAATGATGAGAGTATGTAACTTAGATACATGTCCGGCAGGAATTGCTACACAAAACCCTGAGCTTCGTAAGCGCTTTGCAGGAAAGCCGGAGTACGTTGAGAACTTCATGCGTTTCATCGCTGAAGAGCTTCGTGAGTATATGGCAAAGCTTGGCGTAAAGACAGTGGATGAGCTCGTTGGACGTGGAGATCTCTTAAAGAAGCGTGATAATCTAAGCGAGAGACAGTCAAAGATTGACCTTGACTGCATACTTAATAATCCGTTTGACGGCAAAAAGCAGAGTGTTATCTTCGATCCTAAGCAGGTATATGACTTTGAGCTTTCAAAGACAAAGGATATGACTGAGATCATGACACAGCTTAAGAGCGCACTTGAGAGCGGACAAAAGCGCGCGATTGAGATTGAGGTAACAAATACAAACAGATCTCTCGGAACAATATTTGGTTCTGAGATTACAAAGAAATATGACGATACACTGGATGAAGACACATTTGTTATCAAGTGTAACGGTGCAGGCGGACAGAGCTTTGGAGCATTTATCCCTAAGGGACTTACACTTGAGCTTGTCGGAGATTCAAATGATTACTTCGGAAAGGGTCTTTCAGGTGGAAAGCTCATCGTATATCCACCTGCAGGAGTAAAGTTTGAGAAGGATGATAATATCATCATCGGAAACGTAGCACTTTACGGAGCTACAAGCGGTAAGGCCTTCATAAACGGTGTTGCCGGTGAGCGTTTCTGCGTAAGAAATTCCGGTGCAACAGCAGTAGTTGAGGGTGTCGGCGATCATGGATGTGAGTACATGACAGGTGGCCGCGTAGTTATCCTTGGAAAGACCGGAAAAAACTTTGCAGCAGGTATGAGCGGTGGAATAGCATATGTGCTTGATGAGGACAATGACCTTTACATGAGAACCAACAAGCAGATGGTATTTACTGAGGAGGTCTCAAACAAGTACGATGTATTAGAGCTTAAGGAAATGATAAAAGAGCATGTAACACTTACAAATTCAGAAAAAGGTAAGGAAATCCTTGATCATTTCAGTGAGTATCTTCCTAAGTTCAAGAAGGTTATTCCTTACGATTACAACCGTATGCAGATGGCTATTGTACAGATGGAAGAAAAGGGTCTTAACGCAGAGCAGGCACAGATTGAGGCATTTTATGCCAGCACAAGAGGCTAAGGAGGACGCAGATAATGGGAAAACCAACAGGATTTATGGAATATGACAGATGCGAAGCAGCGTCTGTAGAGCCAAAGGAGCGTATTAAGAACTTTAACGAGTTCCATGTGTTCCTTTCAAAAGAAAATCAACAGAAACAGGCTGCCCGTTGTATGGACTGCGGAGTTCCTTTCTGCCAGTCGGGAATGACAATAGCAGGCATGACATCAGGCTGTCCTCTGCACAACCTGGTTCCGGAGTGGAACGACCTTGTATATACCGGCAACTGGGAGCAGGCATATAATCGTCTGCACAAGACCAATAATTTCCCTGAGTTTACATCAAGAGTCTGCCCGGCACTGTGCGAGAAGGCATGTACATGCGGACACTGGGGCAGTCCGGTGTCAGTCAGGGACAATGAGCATGGTGTAATAGAGACTGCATATGCAAACGGATATGCAGCTCCAAAGCCACCAAAGGTCAGAACCGGCAAGAAGGTGGCAATCATTGGTTCGGGCCCTTCAGGACTTGCAGCAGCAGACCAGCTTAACCAGAGAGGCCATGAGGTTACAGTATATGAGAGAGAGGACCGCGTCGGTGGCCTGCTCATGTATGGTATTCCAAATATGAAGCTTGATAAGAGCATTATTGACAGAAAAGTTAATATAATGAAGGAAGAGGGCATTCATTTTGTCACAGGCTGTGATGTCGGAAAGGATATAAAGCCGGCAGAGCTTTACAAGAAGTATGACAGGGTAATCCTTTGCTGTGGTGCCAAAAATCCAAGAGACATAAAGGCAGACGGAAGAGATGCAAAGGGTATTTACTTTGCTGTTGATTACCTTACCCAGAATACAAAGAGTCTTTTGAACTCTAACCTGACAGATGGCAAGTTTGTATCTGCAAAGGGCAAAAATGTAGTCATTATCGGTGGCGGTGACACAGGAAACGACTGTGTCGGAACTGCAATCCGTCAGGGCGCAAAATCGGTCACACAGCTTGAGATGATGCCTTGTCCGCCTACAGAGCGTGCTGCAAACAATCCGTGGCCACAGTGGCCAAAGGTCTTAAAGACAGACTACGGCCAGGAAGAAGCCATTGCGGTATTCGGACATGATCCACGTATCTATAAGACAACCGTAAAAGAGTTTCACAAGGACAAAAACGGCAACCTAAAGGAGCTTACAATTGTAAGTCTTGAGAGTAAAAAGGACGAGAAGACAGGCAGATTCATGATGGTTCCGGTAGAGGGATCAGAGAAAAAGCTTCCGGCAGAGCTTGTGCTTATAGCAGCAGGCTTCCTTGGAACAGAAAGCTATGTGGCAAAGGCATTTGGTGTAGAGCTCAATGCCAGAACAAACGTAAGTACACAGGAGGGACATTACGCTACAAACGTAAAAAATGTATACGTGGCAGGTGATAACCACCGTGGACAGTCCCTTGTAGTATGGGCTATCAGAGAGGGACGTGAGGCTGCAAGAGAGGTTGATGAGAGTCTCATGGGATATTCATATCTCTCAGTACAGTAACAAATTATTATAGCAATTCTCCTTAATAAATTTTATTTCATACATTTTATAGCAAAATCCCGGTGCATTGCACCGGGATTTTTGCTGTGGATAAACTGATTGAAATTTGACTTATAAGATGTTAAGATAGCAGTGTTTGACATGATAATAATAATATTAGGAGCAGCAAATGAGTAAAACAGTATTTTTTGACATAGACGGAACAATATGGGACGATGACATGGTAATTCCTGAAAGCACAATAGAGGCTGTGGCAACCCTCAAGGAAAACGGACATCTGGCATTTATATGTACAGGACGTGCCAGAGCCAGTGTGAGGTCAGAGAAGCTTTTAAATATGGGTTTTGATGGAATAATTGCGGCATGTGGCAACTATATTGAAATGGATGGCAAAGTAATATACGAAAATAACCTGAGCGCAGATATGGTACAAAAGGTCATAAGGGTGCTTTCTGAGTGTAAAATGCCTGTAGTGCTTGAGGGCTCCACAGACTACTGGATAGATGACGAGGGCTTTGAGGATGATCCGTATGTGGATTACCTTTTTGAGTCACTTGGTGAGCATGCACATATAATAAGAGGATATGACGGCGAGATAAGAATTAATAAATTCTCCGCTGACGTGATAGATGGTACTGATTATGAACGTGTGAAGACCGAGTTTGCCGATGATTTTCTGATACTTGAGCATGTGGAAAATGTAGTGGAGTTCGTGCCGAAGGGAACCTCAAAGGCAACCGGCATCAAATGGCTGTGCAATCATCTGGATATCCCGCTTGATGAAACCTATGCGATAGGCGACAGTGTAAATGACCTTGAAATGCTTGAGAGTGTAGGACATGGAATCGCGATGGGCAACTCAATGCCACCGGCTAAAGAAATTGCGGAATATGTCACATCGGATATTTCAGATGATGGAGTTAAAAATGCGTTAAAGCATTACGGATTGATATAGAAAATGTAAAATAAATATTAAAATGAAATATCACTGTTGACATTGAAATGCAATAGTGATATTTTATTTACAGAAAGAAATTAGCACTCGAAAGAAATGAGTGCTAACAGAGATAAAAGGAGGCAATACAATGAAATTAGTTCCATTATCAGACAGAGTAGTATTAAAGCAGTTAGAAGCAGAGGAAACAACAAAATCGGGAATCATCCTTACAAGTTCAGCACAGGAGAAGCCACAGGAGGCTGAGGTTATCGCAGTAGGACCTGGCGGAATGGTTGACGGCAAGGAAGTTAAGATGCAGGTAACAGTCGGACAGAAGGTTATTTATTCTAAATACGCAGGCACAGAGGTTAAGCTTGACGGAGAAGAGTACATCATCGTTAGACAGAATGATATTCTTGCAGTAGTAGAGTAAGATTAATTTACGGATAGAAGCTAAAGATCCGGTACGTTTTACATATCCGGTCATAGCTGCTTACATTTTGGAATTAAATATCAAATATATAAATAGAAAGGTCGTATAAATCATGGCAAAGGAAATTAAATATGGCTCAGAAGCCAGAGCAGCACTTGGAGCTGGAGTAGATAAATTAGCAAATACAGTCAGAGTAACACTTGGACCAAAAGGAAGAAACGTAGTACTTGACAAATCATACGGTGCACCACTCATCACAAACGATGGTGTTACAATCGCAAAAGAGATTGAGCTTGAGGATGCTTTCGAGAACATGGGAGCACAGCTTGTCAAGGAAGTTGCCACAAAGACAAATGATGTAGCAGGAGACGGAACAACAACAGCTACAGTTCTTACACAGGCAATGGTTCAGGAAGGAATGAAGAACCTTGAGGCAGGAGCAAACCCAATCGTGCTTCGTCGTGGTATGAAGAAGGCAACAGACAAAGCTGTTGAGGCACTTAAGGATATGAGCCAGAAGGTTAAGGGCAAAGAGCAGATAGCTAAGGTTGCAGCTATCTCAGCAGGAGATGAGGAAGTTGGCAATCTCGTAGCAGACGCTATGGAAAAGGTTACAAACGATGGTGTTATCACAATTGAAGAGTCAAAGACAATGCAGACAGAGCTTGACCTTGTAGAAGGTATGCAGTTCGACAGAGGATATCTCTCAGCATATATGTGCACAGATATGGATAAGATGGAAGCAGTACTTGATGATCCGTATATCCTTATTACTGACAAGAAGATTTCCAACATCCAGGATATTCTTCCATTACTTGAGAAGATTGTTCAGGCCGGTGCAAGACTTCTTATCATCGCTGAGGATGTTGAGGGCGAGGCTCTTACAACACTTATCGTTAATAAGCTTCGTGGTACATTCAATGTAGTAGCTGTAAAGGCTCCTGGATATGGTGACAGAAGAAAAGCAATGCTTGAGGATATCGCAATCCTTACAGGTGGTCAGGTAATCAGCTCAGATCTTGGACTTGAGCTCAAGGATACAACAATCGATATGCTTGGCCGTGCTAAGTCAGTTAAGGTTCAGAAGGAGAACACAGTCATCGTTGACGGTGCCGGAGACAAGGATGCTATCGCAGGCAGAGTAAGCCAGATCCGTGGTCAGATTGATGAGACAACATCTGAGTTTGATAAAGAAAAATTACAGGAGCGTCTTGCCAAGATGGCAGGCGGTGTAGCAGTTATCCGTGTAGGTGCTGCAACAGAGACAGAGATGAAAGAGGCTAAGCTTCGTATGGAGGATGCCCTTAACGCTACAAGAGCAGCAGTTGAAGAGGGAATCATCGCAGGTGGTGGATCAGCATATATCCATGCATCAAAGAAGGTTGCAGAGCTTGTTGATACACTTGAGGGAGATGAGAAGACAGGTGCAAAGGTTATCCTTAAAGCACTCGAGGCTCCACTTTACTATATCGCTGCAAATGCAGGACTTGAAGGTGCAGTAATCATCAACAAGGTAAAGGAGTCAGCTCCGGGAACAGGCTTCAACGCAGCTACAGAAGAGTATGTAGATATGGTTGATAATGGAATCCTTGATCCTGTAAAGGTTACAAGAAGTGCATTACAGAATGCAACATCAGTAGCTTCAACACTCCTCACAACAGAGTCAGCAGTAGCTACAATCAAAGAGGACACTCCAGCAATGCCAGCCGGAGCCGGCGCCGGAATGGGCATGATGTAATCGTAGACAATGAGGAAAATAAAAAATCAGAGGCAAGCTCGCTTGCCTCTGATTTTTTATTTGACGAATGTCCGGATATGAGCAAGAAGCACGCAAGTGCGGATTGCGAATATACGGAGGCTGGTGTAAGCCAGCCGTGTCTACGATGTAGGTAGAAAAAAGTCGCTGTCCGGATATGAGCAAGTAGCACCTACTGTGCGGACCACGAATATACGGAGGCTGGTGTAAGCCAGCCGTGTCTACGATGTAGGTGGAATAATGCCGAAGTACATCAAAAACTTCTTTTCAAACAATTACACCTATGGTATAATGAGCGGTGTTGGAAAAAATACGACAACGAATATTTATATCGGAGTGAGAATTAATGAGTAAGGTTATAGTAGTTACCGATTCAAACAGCGGTATCACACCTGACGAGGCAAAGAAGCTTGGAGTTGAGGTGATTCCAATGCCTTTTTACATCGATGAGCAGATGTATTATGAGAATATCGATCTGACGCAGGAGCAGTTCTATGAGAAGCTTACGGCAGGCGGCGATATCAAGACATCTATGCCTTTGGTTGGTGATGTAACAGATAAATGGGATGAGTTTTTAAAGGAAAATGATGAGATTGTATACATTCCAATGTCATCAGGTCTTTCAAGCTCATGTGAGACAGCATATATGCTCTCGCAGGATTATGACGGCAAGGTGCAGGTAGTCAATAATCAGAGAATATCAGTTACAATGCGCCAGTCGGTTATAGATGCGAAGAACCTGGCAGAAGCAGGAAAAAATGCAGCTGAGATAAAGCAGATATTAGAGGATGCAAAGTTTGAGTCTTCCATATATATCATGGTAGATACTCTTAACTACCTCAAAAAGGGTGGTAGAATCACGCCTGCAGCGGCAGCTCTTGGCACACTTTTAAAACTTAAACCGGTGCTTCAGATTCAGGGTGAGAAGCTTGATGCATTTGCAAAGGCACGTACCGTAAAGCAGGCAAAGAGCATCATGATAGATGCCATGAAGTCGGATTTTGAGAAGCGCTTCAATAATCCGGATGGCAGCCAGATAAATCTTGAAATGGCATACACGCATGATATTGCAGCAGCGGAGGCATTTAAGGAAGAGGTTCAGGCAGCATTTCCAAATAACGAGATAGTCATGAATCCGCTTTCACTTTCGGTCTCATGCCATATAGGACCCGGAGCGCTTGCAATAGCCTGCTCTAAGAAGATAGAGTATTGTAATAAATAATTATTAATAGTTACAAAGCATAATAAATATACCACTAAAATCAAGCAGTAACATGGCACAATGTGTCGTGTCAGAAAATACAAGGGAGGCATGTAAAATGTCAAAGGTAGATGTAGTAATAGGATGTTTCTATGGTGATGAAGGAAAAGGTAAGGTAATTGATTACCTTGCAGCAGACGCTGATGTAGCAGTAAGATGCACAGGCGGAGACAATGCCGGTCACACAATCAAAGCAAACGGTGTTAAATATGCAATGCACCTTATTCCGTCAGGTCTCTTATCAGGACATACAATCGGAGTGATCGGAAACGGAGTAGTTTTAAATCCGCAGGTCCTTTTAGAGGAAATCAATAACTTAAAGGAGCACGGATATGATGTAGATAAATACTTAAAAATCAGTGACAAAACGCATGTCATTTTCCCATATCACAGTAAGCTTGATGTAGCGCTTGAGAAGGTGAGAAAGGCAAAGAAAATCGGTACTACAGGAAAGGGTATCGGACCTTCATACTGCGATAAGTATGAGAGAAGCGGAATCAGAATGGAGGATTTATACGCACCTGATTTCAAGGAGCGCCTTAAGGAGCAGACAGAGCTCAAGCTTGCACTTCTTAAGGTATATGATCCTGAGACTGATTATACAAAGGAGCTTGATTTCGACAAGATGTTTGCAGAGTACAGTGACTATGCAGCACAGCTTGAGCCATATGTATGTGATACAATCACACTCTTACACAAGGCACTTGAGGATGACAAAAAGGTGGTTGTTGAGGGAGCACAGGCTACACTCCTTGACATCGACTTTGGTTCATATCCATATGTTACATCATCAAATCCTACAATCGGTGGCATCCTTACAGGAACAGGTCTTTCTGCTTCAGATATCGGAAATGTATACGGTGTCATCAAGGCATACTCAAGCCGTGTAGGTGAGGGACCATATGTGACAGAGCTTCTTGACGCAACCGGAGACAGAATCCGTGAGCTTGGACATGAGTACGGCACCACAACAGGCCGACCGAGAAGATGCGGATGGTTAGACCTTGTCACATTAAAATATGCTAAGCGTCTTAACGGACTTACAGCACTTTCTGTAAACCATCTCGACACAATCGGCAAGTTTGATACAATAAAAGTCTGCACCGGCTACGATGTAAACGGTGAGGTAACAGAGGACTTTACCACAAATCTCAAGGTTTTAAACAACGCAAAGCCTGTATATGAGGAGCTAAAAGGTGGCTGGGGAGATGAAATTGCAAGCTGTAAGACTTTCGAGGAGCTTCCTGAGAATGCACAGAAATACATCAGCTTCATAGAGAAATACATCGGAGTACCTGTTAAGTTCATCGGAACAGGTGCTGAAAGAGAAGCTATGATTGTGCGCGCAGACAATTAGTACCAAGACAATTAGTACAGTTAAAATATCATAGTATTAAAATTATAAATAATGTACAAAAGAGTGTTCAGAATTCACAAGTTGAACACTCTTTTTTTACTTTATAGGAAATTTCTCAAATCGTCAGAAATAGTGTATAATAGGCTGGAAATAAAAAATGACATAGCAAAAGAGCGAAGGGGGCTTCGCCATGACGTTGTTTATGAAGTTTTTTGTTTTGGTTTAGGTTAGCTGCACTATCTGACTATGGAGAAAGAATTATTATGAACATGGATTTATCCATATTTCATAACCTTTCGATATTGTTCAAATAGTGTAGTTTTTTTGTGGTAAACTTCTAAAACCAACATAGAAGTACCACACTCGGAACAACAGAGAGGGTCGTATCCGAAAGAGAGCAGAATGGATTGCCGCCAGTCCTGAATAGAACGTAGGAAACGTTGTTTTTCGGCAGAAATACATTTACGGAGCTTCTTTTCCTGCTTATGATGTTTTGCATATATCCCATAGTAGCGAAGCATTTTGAAATGTTTTTCGGGGATATGGACAATGAGTTTTTGAATGAAGTTCAAAGCAGGAATGGTTTCAGTAACAGTTTTATTGTCTTCGTGTCTGGTGTAATGAAAGGTTACGTTTTCACCGTCATAAGTATCAATACGCGATGTGGCAATAACAGGTCTGCCGAGGTATCGGCTGATGTATTTAATGGTGATATCAGGAGTGCAAAGATTTGGTTTTGCACGGACATAAAAGCCGTCAGCGTGTTTCGTGTACATTTCATTTTTGACTTTGCGAAAAGCCGGACCAATGCGGGAGGTAAGTCGTTCAAGCAGTACTTTGCGAAAAGCATTACGAAGGAAATTGTAATCAAAGTGTTTGACAGGACGCCAAGGAGTGATGTTACCAGCCCCACCCTCTGAGATGAGAGCGTGGATATGAGGATTCCATTTTAAATCACGCCCAAAAGTGTGAAGAACACAGATAAGCCCAGGAGTAAAGTTTTCGGTTTTATTCATTTTGGAAAACATGCGTAAGACAACATCACGAACAGAATGAAATAAACAATCTAAGAGAGTTCTGTCTTCGAGAAAATAAACGCGAAGTTCCGCTGGGATAGTGAAAACACAATGGCGATGAACGCAAGAAACAAGCTTACAGGACATATGAAAAGAACGAAGCTGGTTGTATTTGTTTCCGCAGGAAGGGCAAAAACGACTTTTACAGCGAAAGGGAACAAATTTAAGATTTCCACAGTGAGGACAGCCATACATGGCACCACCGTGAGAAGAATCACCACAATGAATCATCTTGTTAACATTTTCAATGACAGCAGGACGAGGATGGAGTTCGTAAATGATGTGTTTATAATAATCGGTAAAGATGGATTGTAATATATTCATAATAGAATTTTACAATAAAGAAGGAGATAAGAAAACCCCTTCCCCTCATGAATGAGGGGTTAGGGGAGTTGAGAGTGTCGCAGACACTTTTTTATACTCTAATATCATAACAATTTAGTAGGAGGAGTATTACTGTGATAGAAATTAGTAATCTCGTAAAGAAATATGGCGACCATATGGCCGTAGATCATCTTTCGTTGACTGTTGAGCCGGGAAAGATATACGGACTTTTGGGACCAAACGGCGCCGGAAAGTCAACCACCATGAATATTGTTACCGGATATATCGGTGCTGATGGTGGAACAGTAAAGATAAACGGCTATGATATATTTGCACAGCCTGAGGAGGCAAAAAAATGTATCGGATACCTGCCGGAGGTACCACCGCTTTATGTGGATATGACGGTATATGAGTATCTCAAATTTGTGGCAGAGCTCAAAAAGCTCGACAGGAAAAAGAGAAAAGAAATGATAGCAGATGCCATGGACATGACTGGCATCACGGAGGTGAAAAACCGTCTCATAAAGAACCTTTCCAAGGGCTACAGACAAAGAGTTGGCTTCGCCCAGGCACTTCTTGGCTACCCGGAAATCATCATACTGGATGAGCCTACAGTTGGACTAGATCCAAAGCAGATAATAGAGATTCGTGAGCTTATTAAAAAGCTTGGAGAAAATCATACGGTGATACTTAGCTCGCATATTTTAAGTGAAATAAGTGCAGTGTGTGATCATGTGTTTACCATATCAAAGGGTAAGCTTGTAGCAAGTGATGCCACAGAGAATCTGATTAATCTCATGTCAAAGAACCAGGAAATTAACCTTGTTCTCAAATCAGACGAGATTGGTGCAAGAGGAATGCTTGAGAAGATAGTAAATATTGATAAGGTCACATTTGAACAGTCTGAGGAAGAGAATACAGTGAAGGTTAAGGTTATAGCAAAAGCAAACTGCGATATACGTGAGGAAATATTTGAGCTTGCAAGTGCAATGCATATGCCAATCCTTGAGATGCATACTGTTGTGAAGTCACTCGAGGACGTATTCCTTGAGCTTACAGGGGAAGGAGATGAGAAATAATGCTTGCAATATTTAAAAGAGAATTCAAATCATATTTCCAAAACGTTATAGGATGGCTGTTTGTTGCAGCACTTCTTGCAGTGTATGGCCTATATTTTTATGTATACAATCTGAAAAACGGTTATCCGTATATCTCATATGATTTAAATGGAATAGGTTTTATTATGATGATTGCAGTGCCAATCCTCACGATGAGATCGCTTTCTGATGAGAAAAAGACAAAGACAGATCAGCTTATGCTGACATCGCCTGTATCTGTCGGAAGGATTGTAGCAGGAAAATATTTAGCGATGGCAGCAGTATACACCATAGACATAGCACTTTTTGCACTTTCACCGCTTGTGCTGTCAATTTACGGCAAGGTGGCGCTAAGTGAAGCGTATGTGGCTTTGTTTGGCTACTGGCTTTACGGTTTATCATGCATCGCCGTGGGACTTTTTATATCGTCCATATCTGAGAGTGTGATAATATCTGCAATACTTACATTTGCGGCATTATTCCTCTCGTACATGATGCAGTCCATCACAGGACTCATCTCGTCAAGTGGGAATCTGCTCACAAAGGTGCTTAATTGCTTTGATTTGTACACACCATTTGAGAATTTTGTAAGTGGCAGCTTTAGTGTCACATCGGCAGCTTATTATGTGACGGTTATCCTGCTTTTATGCTTCCTTACGACGCAGTCTATCCAGAAGAGAAGATGGGCATTTTCAAAGAAGATGATAGGCACAGGGGCATTTTCAGCAGGAATGATTGTCGTAATGTGTGCAATTTGTGTGGTTGTAAATCTTGTGGTGACAGCGCTTCCTGCCAAGTACACATCAATTGACTGTTCGGCTACAAAGCTGTACTCGCTCACAAACGATACAAAGGACAGGGTAAGTAAGCTCGATGAGGATATCACAATCTATGTTTTGAATTCCAAGAAATCAAAGGATGCAAAGATAGATGAGACAATCAACAGATACAAGGATCTTTCGAGTCATATAAAGGTAAAATATGTAGACCCGGCGACAAGCCCGAAGTTTTATCAGGATTACACAGACACGACACCTACAACAAACAGCCTTATAATAGAGAGCAAAAACCGTTCAAAGGTGATTGATTACAATGATATATATGAATATGACAGCTCTTCATATTATTACGGATACCAGTCGCAGTCTAGCATCACAGGCTATGATGCCGAGGGACAGATTACAAGTGCCATAGAGTATGTTACAATGGATGCAGATGAGCTCCCGGTAATTTATCAGATAACCGGACACAATGAAACGGAAATAGGAAGCAATTTCCAGAGTGTTGTAAGCAAGGCAAATGCAAATCTTAAGAGTTTAGAGCTCTTTAACGAGGAAAAGGTGCCGGAGGATGCAACAGCCATTATCATTAATTCTCCGACTGTTGATTTCAACGAGGAAGACGCACAGAAGGTGATTGATTATTTAAATGGCGGTGGAAAGGCACTGATTGTCGGCTGCTACGCATATAATGACGAGCTTGCAAACTTTAACAAGATACTTTCGGCTTACAATGTCAGCTTCAAGACCGGTGTGATAGCTGAAAATGACAGCTCAAAATATTATCAGAATCCTCTCTACCTGCTTCCAACGGTTGAGACGACAGATTACACCTCAGATGCAACAGACGGATATGTATTCCTGGCAGGAAGCTGTGCAATCAGTTATCCTGAGGATACAGATGATGTGACATATACAAAGCTGCTTTCTACATCAGACAGCGCAGTTTTAAAGAAGGACTGGAAGAATATCACCACATCGAAGGCAGAGGACGCAGATGAGAACGGACCGTTTACTACAGGTCTTGCTGTAAATGATTCAAGCACCGGCGCATCGATTGTTGTGTTTGGTACGCCTTATGTGGTTGATGATTCATATGACAATGCCGTTTCCGGCAACAATGCAGACATGTTCAAGGATGTTATCACATCAATGACCGGAAATGTTGAGCTTGCATCAAGTGTGATACCGGTGAAGGATTACAACTTAAGCAATATCACTATAAATACGCTGCAGGCGGTTACTACGGGACTTATCATAATGATAGCTGTACCAATACTGCTTATTATCATAGGAATCGTTGTATGGGCAATGAGGAGAAAGAAGTAGATTACAGGTAAACGCGTATAAGAAATAGGAGAAAAAATGAATGAATAAGCAGAAACGCACCTTTGTGATACTTGCGATAGTTCTGGCAGCATCCCTGGCGGGATACCTGGGGCTTCTAAATTACAATAAATATAAAAGTGACGATGATTCGGAGAGCGAAAGCGACAGTGTTGAGGCACTTTCGCTCGACTCATCGGATGTTAAATCACTCTCATTTCTGATTGATGGCCAGGAGTATACCTTCAGCCGTATAAAGTCAGATGGCACATCCGATGAGACCGAGTCAACGGAGTCTGAGGAAACAGACACAGAATCAGAGTCTTCTGATTCAGATGATGACGAGCAGTGGGTCTGCGATAATGATACCTCTCTTAAAATCAATACAAGCAAGGTCACATCATTGCTTGGAAACGCCACAAGCATCACTGCTTCAAAGAAATTTGATTCAGATGCGGATACATCTGATTTTGGGCTGGATGAACCACAGAATGTCGTAAAGCTAAGCACCGATGACAAGACATATACCATCACAATCGGTGAGAAAAACGCTATGCTTGGTGAGTACTATATCAAGGTAAATGATGATGTATATCTTTCAAGTACCACAATCCTTGGAACGATTCCGGATTCTATAGATGATATGATTGCAACGGAAGACAGTGAGAGTACTGAGACTGAAAGTGAGTAGCAATGGATTAATAGTTTAAAAATGAGAACTTTAAGAAATAGTTCATCTTTTTTTTATGAAATAGGTATTGAAATCGTGCTGATGTTGTACCATTATAATGATTAAAGGGTCAAAATGTATCATTATTATGATGTAGAATAATGAGGAAAAACGGTGAATAGCATGAATCAGATGAACAAAGACAGCAACAGCATAAATATCACGGGCCTTACCGATGAAGAGGTAAGGCAGAGAGTGGAGGAAGGATTTATCAATAGAACAGATATATCTACAGACAAGACGACAAAGGAAATTGTGATTTCAAACGTTTTCACATATTTTAACCTTATATTTCTTGTCATAACGATACTTCTCATAATGGTAGGCTCTTTCAGAAATCTGACATTTCTGCCTATAATTATTGGAAATACGGTAATCGGAATCGTTCAGGAAATCCGCGCAAAAAAGACTCTTGAAAAAATGAGTTTACTGAATGCTCCGCATGCGGATGTCATCAGAAACGGCAGCGTAAAGCAGATTAGTACGGAGGAACTTGTAAAGGACGATGTGATTTTACTTACCGCAGGAAAGCAGATTTGTGCGGATGCGGTTGTGATATCCGGAAATATACAGGTAAATGAATCACTGCTCACAGGTGAAGCTGATGAGGTAGAAAAGACAGAGGGCAGCACTCTCATGTCGGGAAGCTTTGTTGTATCGGGAGAGTGCTATGCACGGCTTGAAAAGGTCGGTAATGAATCATATATCTCAAGGCTGAGCCTTGAGGCAAAATCAATGGGTGACAAGGAGCAGTCAGAGATGATACGCTCCATTAATTTGATCGTCAAATGGGTTGGCATAGTTATTATTCCGATTGGGCTTATATTGTTCTGGCAGAGTCATTTTGTGAATGGTGAGTCTATCACAAAGAGTGTTACATCGACAGTTGCAGCGATTATAGGAATGATACCGGAGGGCTTGTATCTGCTGACCACAGTGGCGCTTGCCTTAAGCACTATGAAGCTTGCAAGGAAAAAGGTTTTGCTTCATGATATGAAAAGTATTGAGACGCTTGCGCGTGTGGATGTGCTTTGTGTGGATAAAACGGGCACAATTACTGAGCCTGATATGAAGCTTAAGGAAATTTTTCTCTGTAAAAACAGTGGAGCAGATGGCACACAGACAGCTTTGACATTAGATGAGCTTAAAAGTCTTATTTTAGATTATGCAAATGCTTCGGTTGACAACAATGCGACTATGCTCGCACTAAAAGCATATGCAGCGGAAGCTTTGACAAATAATATATCTGCACTGCATCGTACAGCGGTTTCACAGCAGGCATTTTCGTCGAGCCTTAAATATGGCAGCGTTACCTTTTCTGACGGAACTTATCTGCTCGGAGCGCCGGAGTTTATCATGCACGAAGACTTTGCGCGCATTGAGGAAGAAATCATACCGTACGCTGACAAAGGCGACAGAGTACTTTTATTTGCAAGGTACAATGGGGAGAACGTGGAGAATGGCATAAATGGCAGTGTTACTCCGCTTGGATTTGTGGCACTTGCCAATCCTATCAGAGCAAATGCAGTAAAGACCTTTGAGTATTTCAAGAGTCAGGGTGTTGCGATAAAGGTTATTTCAGGTGACAATCCGCGTACTGTTTCAAGGATTGCCATACAGGCAGGAATAGAAAGTGCAGAAAGCTTTGTTGATGCGGCAACACTCGATACTGAGGATAAAATAGCCGATGCAGTGAATAAATATACTGTATTCGGACGAGTGACACCAAAGCAGAAGAAACAGCTTGTAAAGGCTTTACAGGCTAAAGGTCATACAGTTGCGATGACCGGAGACGGAGTCAACGATATACTTGCCATGAAGGATGCCGACTGTAGTGTGGCTATGGCATCGGGAAGTGAGGCGGCAGCCCAGGCAGCCCAGGTTGTCCTTTTGGACTCTGACTTTGCACACATGCCGGATGTGGTGTATGAGGGCCGCAGGGTGGTAAACAATATCCAGCGCTCAGCAAGCCTGTTTCTTGTGAAAAATATATTTTCACTGTTACTTTCACTGTTTTCAGTTATCCTTATGGTTACGTATCCGCTTGAGCCGGCACAGGTATCGCTCATCAGTATGTTTACCATAGGAGTACCGGGATTCTTATTGGCACTGGAGCAGAATAAGGACAGGATAAAGGGGCACTTTATCACCAATGTCATGCTAAAGGCACTGCCCGGTGGACTTACGGATGTAATAGCTGTCGGAGCGCTTGTCGTATGCGGAGAAGTATTTTGTATATCAGATGCAAGCATAGGAACGATAGCGACGCTTGTACTTTCAGTAGTGGGCTTTATGATTCTCTTTAAAATCAGTGAGCCGCTAAATGGAATGAAATATGCTGTTATTATCGGAAATATAGCAGGTCTGGTATTTTCGGGTTTCTTCTTAAAGAAACTGTTTGCACTGACAGATTTGTCAAATATATGTATTCTTCTCATGATAGTGTTTGGCTTTGCGGCTGAGTCACTGTTTAGGAATCTGACACTTCTGGTTGAGAAACTGAGAGGCTCATATGAGAAAAAGAAGGGCTTCAATGTCTGATATTAAAAATCTGCATGGCACCATAGGTGTGTGGCAGCTTAGGACCAGGGGCCTTTCTTGATGGGCACGACAGATTTTTACAGTTCGCGCAGGTATTACAGAGCTCTTTGATATTTTTCTGCTTTTGTGAGTCAAGCTTTATTATGAGGGCGGCTGTCTTAAGTGGCATGAGCATATTTGAACCGGTGAGATGTATGCCATCAGGGCTTACGTGCTCAAAAATCTCAGGCAGCAGCTCAAGCGGATATTCATCGCCTAAAAATGACAGCTCAATGGCATAAAGAGAGCTTTCTTCTTCGACAGCCTTTGCAAACTGCTCATATGCGTTTGACAAAAGCATGAGGCTTAAACAGTCTGCTATGTAGGCCTCCTCAAGCTGCTCATGGTTTAAATACAGCTCTGACAGCTCGTCAGCACCGTTTCCGAGTGTCACGAGACCGTAGGCATAGTGTGCCAGTGATACCCCGGGCAAATCCTGTTTTATGGAATAATATGCAAAGGCATCCACCAATGGAAGCATTGCTGTGTATATTGCCCGGATAAGCGGCAGCTTATCGTTATCAAAATGAAACCGGCTGCAGAATTCTTTCCAGTCTTTAGATGATAATTCAGGTGTGATTTTGCATTTCATGGTTTTTTGGTTACATCATCAGATTCTTTATCATCAGAACCCTTTAAAAGTCTGTATACAAATGAATACGCCCAGATAAGCACCGGGATAATGATAGTTGCGGCAACGGCAGCCTTCCAGTAGCGCATGTCACTCGTGTGATCGAGCACAGTGGCAACAAATGCCACAACATATAAAAGTAATAAAAGGATGGCGCCAATCAGTGCCAGAATACGTTTTGTCTTTTTCATGAATTGTTCTCCGTGGTTTTTGAATAGTTATTTAATAATTATAATATAAAAAAACAAAATTGACGTCAAGCTGTTATTTTGGTATAATACATCCATATGTGAAGTTGAGGCTGTTTGGCCTCATATCAGTTTATAAAAGATAAAGGTGGTAGTAAAAATGGCTTTATTAGAAGAGTGGCACAAGATTGCCTACAATGACAAAGCAGATCAGGGAGAGTTACAGCGTTTTTGGCAGCATTATTTCCTCTTGGAGAAGGGTGTATATGAGAAGCTCCTTGCAAATCCGGATGAGGCAGTAGAGGGAACAGTCAAAGAGCTTGCTGAGAAATATGAGTTATCAATCATGGAGATGACAGGCTTCTTAGACGGAATCAATGACAGCCTTGTCACACCAAACCCAATCGAGGAGATGGATGAGGACACAAACTGTCTCTTATACACATCTCCGAGCCCACGAGACTCCTGAGCATCTCG
>ERZ1026983.109-NODE-109-length-34642-cov-15.877931_pt1 | contig 34642 bp, 26 predicted proteins | sample MGYA00519559_ERZ1026983 | MGnify/ENA primary metagenome ERZ1026983 (study PRJEB26926, sample SAMN06164406) | human gut metagenome | biome: ENVO:00009003; feature: ENVO:2100002; material: ENVO:00002003 | host: Homo sapiens | place: USA | collected 2012 ... | reverse complement strand
GCTGATCCTTGCCGGTGTCGCCGCCGTAGGTAAAGCGCTTGGCTACGGTCTGGAAGGTAGCTGCCAGACTGTCGCCGAAGTTGCCGGTGAACACGCTAGGCTCGGTGGATGCGTCAAAGGTGAATTCGCCCGGCTCGGCGCACACCTCCACCACGCGGCCCTGCTCCACAATGAGCATACACTGTCCGTCTGCCACGGCGATGCCGCTGCCGTTGGTGATGATGTTGTCCTCGCCGTTGTTGGAACTGCGGCGGGAGGTGCGCTTCTGGCCCTTTACCATCAGCACATCTTTGTCCAGAGAATCGCAGTAGAAAAATTCCTTCCACTGGTCTGCAAGAGTTCCGCCCAGTGCGCCCATACCTGCTTTGATAAGACCCATAGTAATTTCCTCCTGTATGTTTTATTTGTGCAAACGATAACTTTCTGTTATCGCACGGTTTCCGGTCTTGGTCACGGTTCAAGGGTTAGATCCGGGGAGTCGTTTTTCCAGTAAGCGGGACGTGTGTCCCGGTCAAACAACTGCTCTCCGGCGCGGTATTTCAGGCTGCAACCGCTGGGACTGCCGTCATCGTTCAGCAAAATGGCCCAGAACTCGCAGGGCTTGCCGTTCGGATCGGTCAATGTAAAATGCAGCTCGGTGCCGTCCTCGGTGCGGCCCTGCGTTCCCTCTGCGGTGCCGGTCAGAATGCCGTTCCACCCGTCCCATTCCACGCTCATGCAGCAGCTGCCGTCCGGCAGGAAGGTCATCCAGCGGATGCCATTTGCGGACTCGTCTCCGGCGCGGTAAGTGCCCCACAGCCTGCGAGGGATGGCGGTGTAGCCGATGTCATCCCACGCCGTGGTGCGCCGGAACAGATACCACACGGTGCTGCCCTTTTTCGAGCCGGTGGAACGCATCAGCAGCGAGCCGTCCTCCATCATGGAGATAATCCAGCGGCTTCTGCCGTCCTCGCTGAGGCATGTCAGGTTCCAGTCCTGACTTTTTTCCCCGTCCCAGCCGGTCACAGCGCCGGCATTCAGCTCTCCGGTGCGGGTCTCGGCAGCGGACTGGATCTGCGGGCTGACGTATGTTTCCCGGATGAAGGAGACGGTCACCGTGCCGGTGATCTCGGTCTTTTCCAGCCGCAGGGTAAAGCTTTCGTTGCGGTCGGCGGGGGTATAGCTTTCACCCTGCGTCACCGCCGTGACTGCCATCCACTCGGCCAGCACCTGCTGCTCCCAGTCCTGCGGCAGCGGCTGCGCGTCCAGCGGGATGGTTGGGGCATCGTTCACAAACTCTCCCCCGGACGCGCTGAACCGGCGGACGAAAAAGGTAACGTTCCCTGCCTCGTCAAACGAAAGCGGCAGCTCATCCAGTGTAGCCCACCATGCGGTGTTGCCCTCTTTCAGGCTGCCGGGGGGCAGCAGCCCCCGCTCACAGGCGGTCTGCCGGTCCAGCTCATCCCGGCGCTTTATGTCGCGGTACAGTGCTTCTTCCAGCGCGGCGGGGTCTGCCCCCATGCGCTGCAGCAGCTGAATGGCGGTGAGCTGGTTTCCACTTTCAAAGTCGAAGCACCAGCCATTGTGGAAGGGCGCATCGGTACCGCCGTAGCAGCTGCTGACCACAAGGCTGACGCAGTCGCCGTACCAGCTGGCGTTCCAGTTCATCTCAATGCAGATGTCCCACACGTCCGGGTCGGCTGCCGCCGGGCAGTCGGCGTACTCCTGCACATCGTATTCGTAGAGCCGAGCGATCTCGGCGTTGATGCGGGCGGCATCGGCGCTGTCGCTTTCCAGCCGGGGCAGATGGATGTTCAGCCGAACCTTGCCGCCGTTTTCCGCCTGCACCACCTTTTCAAGGGTGTACTGCTCGGTGATCGCCGCGGTGGCATGCATGGAATCCGGCGGGGTCGATTTCAGTTCCCGGCTGCCAGCCGGGCGGGCAGAGGCTGCGGTCTCTGCCCCGCAGCCTGCCAGCAGCGCCGCCAGCAAAACTGCCGGTATCCAGCGGAACGCGTTGTGTTTCATGGTGGTTCTCCTGTGTTCTCAGCAGCTCCCGCCGGGGTCAGTTATCCGGGCAGCGGGTCAGCTGCAGCTGGGTCTTTCCCTCGGCAAAGGGGTTCTGCCCGTCGATCATGGTAAGGTTCAGGGTCTCGTTGTACAGGTCGTACTTCACCGCCGCCACAAAGGTGATACCCGGCATCCCGTCTGCCGTCTCGCTGGTAGAGACGCCCAGCACCATGCCCTCCGGCACCACGCCCAGATAGTTGGCGTAGCCCTGATAGAAAACATTGTTGTCCTGCACGCCCATCTGGACGAGGCCATTGCTTTCCACGTCCATCCAGTTAAACCGGTCGTCCGCCATCTCGTTGAAGGCACCGACAGCCTCCGAGGGGATCTCCTGCCCGTTCCACTCTGCCGTCAGGGGAGCAAGTTCCAGCACAGAGCCATCCTCCTGATGCAGAATTACCTCTTCGCCGCTGCGTTCCAGCGCCACGCCCTGATTTGCAATATAGATAGGGTCCTGACAGACCAGAACATTTCCGGACATAAGGCAGCGCAGCACATCCACATACTCCACCACGCCGTCCTTGGTCAGCAGATAGACCACCGGGTGGAAGGAGGCGCCCAGTTCTCCGATGCACAGGTCGATATACTCATTATAGATACCAAGGATGGGGAAAGTACGGTCCTGTTCCAGCCGGATGCCGTAATCCGTGTCCCACGCGGCGGTCTCCGGCGTGCGGCGCAGGGTGATGGTGCCCTGTGTTCCTTCCAGCTGCACCGAAGCGCTGCCGTAGGTATCGGTCAGCACCGTCTGCGGCTGCGGGTCAGCAGCCTGCAGCGGGATCTCCACATCCAGCTGCCGCCAGCCCGACCCGGCGGTGGAGCTGCACCCGCCCCGGAGCACCAGCCGGTTTTGTTCCGGCAGCAGCAGGCACAGGTCCTCCAGCTGGTTGTTTTCCAGCGTGTTCATCCGCATGCTTGCCAGATTGCCGCCGCTGAGCAGGCCCTCGTAGTAGCCGCCCTGCGCCATGTGCCGGTCAAAGGTCTGCATGGCCTGCCGCAGCATCTGCTGCTGCACGGCATCCGGGTCCAGCCCCATACACATAAGCAGCTCGGTGACCGAAAGCTTGTGCCCGGCGGCAAAATCGAAACACCAGCCCTGAGAATAGATGGGGTCGGTACCGCCGTCGTAGCGGAACACCACAAGGCTTACGCAGTCGCCGTACCAGTAGGCGTCCCAGTTGATATAAATCTCCGGGCTCCACTCGTCCTGCTGCGGCTCGATCTCCGGGCTGTCCTCGTACTGTCGGAAGTCTGCCGCATACATGGCGGCAAGCTCCTCGTTGAGATAGGCAGCGTCCGGGCTGTCGCACACAAGCTGCGGCACATGGATGGTCAGCTTCTGGGTGATGCCGTACTCGTCCCGTATGGTCTTTTCCAGCGTGAACTGCTCGGTGATGCGGTCTTTTTGTGCTGTCTGCACCGCCGTGTCTGCGGTGCTTTGGGCAGCTGCGCCGGAGCCTGCGGGGGCAGCGGGAGCCGCCGCGCCGCCGCAGCCGGTCAGCCAGAGAGCCGCCGCCAGCACCGCAGCGGCAAGGCGTTTGTGTTTCATGGTCTTTCTCCTGTGTTCTCAGCCGTAGCTACGGGTCAATTGCAGCTGGGTCTCGCCCTCGGCAAAGGGGTTTTGCCCGGCGATCATGGTCAGGGTCAGGTTCTCGTTGTACAGGTCGTTCTTGAACGCCGCCACAAATCCGAGCTCCTTATCGGCAGCGATGCCCAGTACCACGCCCTCGGGCACAACGCCCAGATACGCGGCATCGCCCCGATAGATGCGGCTGTTGTCCTGCACGCCCAGCTGAACGCTGCCGTCGCTGCCCAGATCCATCCAGTTCCAGCCGTTTTCAGAGGTGTAGTTGTAGGAGCCGGTGACGGAATAGGGAATTTCCTGCGCGCTCCACTCTGCCGACAGGGGAGCCAGCTCCAGTACAGAGCCATCCGCCCGGCGCAGGTTCACCTCGCTGCCGCAGAGTTCCAGCGCCACACCGTTGTTGGCAAAGTAGATGGGGTCCTGACAGACCATGGCATTGCCGAACATGAGGCAGCGCAGCACGTCCACATACTCCACCACGCCGTCCTTGGTCAGCAGATAGACCACCGGGCGGAAGAATCCGTCCTCCTGCTCCCCGATGCACACGTCCACATACTCGTTATAAGCGCCAAGGATGGGGTAGCTGTGCTCCTGTTCCACCCGGATGCCAATGTCTCCCCATTGGTCGGTCTTTGGCGTGGGGCTCAGGGTGATGGTGGCCTGCGTTCCCTCCAGCTGCACCTGCACACCATCGTAGGTGTCGGTCAGCACCGGGGTGTCAGTGGGGGGCAGCGAGAGCTCCATATCCAGCTGCTGCCAGCCTTCTTCGCAGCTGTACTTTCCCCGGAGCACCAGTTGATCCTGCTCCGGCAAAAGCAGGCACAGGTTTTCCAGCTCATTGTATTCCAGCGTATCCATCCGCATTTGCGAGAGCTCTCCGCCGAGACGCAGGCTATCGTAATACGCACCCTGCGCCATCTCCCGGTCAAAGGCCTGCATGGCCTGCCGCTGCACCTGCGCCTGCACTTCGTCCGGGTCCAGCTCCATGCACTGCAGCATCTCGGCTGTGGTGATCTGCCTGCCGGTGGCAAAATCGAAGCACCAGCCGCTGTAACGCCACGGGGCGGTGCCGCCGTAGCGGCTGCGCACCACAAGACTGACGCAATCGCCGTACCAGTAGGCATCCCAGCCCACACCGATCTGCGGGTACTCGCCGCCCGGCTGCCCGGCCTCCTCGCTGTTCTCGAACTCCCGGAAATCCGCCGCATAGATGGCGTTCAGCTCATCGTTGATGTAGGCGGCATCCGGGCTGTCGCATTCCAGCTTGGGCACATGGACGGAAATGCACTGCACCGCTTCCTCCCCCCACACGCCCGAAACGTTCTTTTCCAGCGTGTACTGGTCGGTGATGCGGTCTGTCTGGACGGCCTGCGCCACCGCGCCGGGGGTGCTTCGGCTGCTGTCGGAGCTTTGGTCGGCAGCAGCGCTGGGGCTGCTCTGGGTGCCGCCGCAGCCGGTCAGCAGCGCGGCAGCCAGCACAAGGGCCGCAAAGCGTTGGTATTTCATAGTAGGCTCCTTTTCTATGGTGTGGTTCAGCCGTCTCCTATGCCTTGCCACTTGTCGATGATGTAGGCGGCCCAATAGGTCTTATCGTTGATATCCACCACAGTGATGCCTACCTTATTCACCACCGGGTTGTCCTCATGAAGCCCCGGCACACCGCCGTAGTCCTTGATCAGTTCATCCACCAATTGCTGGAACTGGGCCTCGGTGGTGGGGTAGAGACGATCCATGCTGTAAAGGTGCTTTCCTTCGTGGTCGAAATCCACGCCTACCCGGTACTGATTGAGCATACGGAAGATGGCTGTGGAGCCGGAGCTGTAACCCGCCTCGTGCAGACCATCCCACATCTTTGCGGCATAGTCGCCCTCCATCCGCAGCCTGAGCCCTTCGTCCGACGGGAACTCCGGGCTGCCGTTATCCACAAACATCTGCACATCTGCCTGAATGGCGTGCTCCAGACCCTTGATGTACTCGAACTTGATGTTCTCCACCTTTCGCCGGGCCAGCTCTGCGTTGAAAATGGTCAGAATTTTCTGCCCGTCCCGGATCACAGGGATCGGCGGCGAGGGAGGCGTTTCTGTGGCGGAGCCGGAGCTTGTGGAGCCGGAGGAGCAGCTATCGTCACAGGCTGCCAGCGCCAGCATCACCGCCGATGCGCCGGAGAGCTTCAGGAACGTCCGTCGGTTCATCTCTTTCATGGGGGTGCTCCTTTCTATAAAGCCCCGGACACAGGGGGAGTGTGCCCGGGGCAAACAGGGGGGCTTGTTATCTTATGCCTTGTTATTTCGGAACACAACAGCGGTCATGTAGGTCTTGCCCTGAACCACCGGGAGATAAATGCTGATGAACTCTGCCTTGGCGCTATTAGAATTGTCCAGCAGTTTTGCTACAAAAGCCCGAACGGCAGCATCCTCGCAAGAATACGCATCCTCCAGAGCCACCACATTCTCGGGAGACGGTTCGGAGATGCCGGCCATACCTGCCAAACTGTCCTTGCCATACTTGTTCCGTATCTTGTCCTCAAGTCCATTGAGTTCCCCAAAAATGATCTTGTGGTCAGGGTCTTTCAACGTATGCGGTGTCTCGTTGGCCTCTTCAAAAACACGTCCGTAGCACCTTATGGCACCCACCGCATCCTGATTGAGGGTCAGCTGCTCATGGTCAACCAGACCTGCATCAAACTTTTCCTTCCAGACCTTGTTGATGGCTGCCACCAACTCGGCTTCTTTGGACGTAGTGGGGGCGGGCGGCGTGGAGGGCCCGCCGCAGCCTGCCAGCGAGAGCGCCACAACAGCTGCGCCGGAGAGGGTGAGGAATTCGCGTCGGTTCATCTTTTTCATGGGGGTGCTCCTTTCGATGCAATATATTATAGATTACGGTTCGGGATTTGCGGGAAGTCCGTGCATCTCTGCCCCGCTTCAGATCGGTGCAAAGTTTACCATTACCGCCACCGTATAGGTCTTGCCCTTAATGGTGGGGCAGTAGAGCCCGATCATCCACTGCTCGGGATGCGGACTCGCCAGTCCATGCCCGGCCAGACGCCGCACAAACTCCCTGACCTCGCTCTGAGTACGAGGATACAGTTGATTTAATTGCATACCGTCATGGGTGCTGTTAGAAACTCCCGCAGTCCCCCGATAGCTTCCGCCTCCATATGTTTTCCTGATTTCCGCTATCATTTCAGACTCACGGAGTTGGTACTCGTGGAATACATCATCAGGCAAGTTCCATTTGCGGTAATCCTCTTCGTCTACTTCAGGTTCATAGGTTTCAAAGGGGCTGGCTGTAAACTTTGCGAGGTCGGCAGCCTCCTGACAGTAGACCACAGACTTGCAGATATCAAGTTTGGGATTGGGGGCTACTTCTCTGTTGACTTCATACCAGACCTCGTTGATGGCTTTGAACAGGGTCATCTCTTTGCTCTCAGAGGCCGGAGGTGAGGGAGGTGAGGGAGGTGAGGAGGGCCCGCCGCAGCCTGCCAGCGAGAGCGCCACAACGGCTGCGCCGGAGAGGGTGAGGAATTCGCGTCGGTTCATCTCTTTCATGGGGGTGCTCCTTTCTGTTTGTCCCCCCTGCTTTTTAGGGGGGCTGGTTTGGGTATTCTCTGCACTTGCAGTCCGCTCCATCTTATGCTATCCTTATGAATAGAATCCGCAGTTGCCTATTGACGCGTTTTGTGCACAGCGACAGGCTTTCTGCACCGGCGCGGGACCTCTACTGTTTGTACTGTATCATACCCGGAAAAAAATTGCCCCCTCAGAAAAGCCGTTTTTGGGGGGCAATTCCAAAAAAATTTTTGGGGTTTGGGGCTTCCCCCTCAAAAAATCCCCCCAAAAAGCCCAAAATTGGGGGGATTTGGGGGGCTTTTCCCACCAAAACAGGCGGCTGCAGCCCTGCCTGTGCCGGTTTCCCCCTCTGGCTGCAATGTGCGGAAAGGAGTCATGAAAAATGGAACGAAGGACATTTTTAAAGCTTGCGGCGCTTGTCCCCGGTCTGGCTCTTGCGGGCTGCGGCGGCAGCAAGACCCTGCTTTCTCCCAAGGACCCCACCATGCTCAGCATCTGGCATGTGTACGGCGAACAGGCGGACTCGCCCATGAACCGCCTGCTGACCGAGTTCAACGACACGGTGGGCAGAGAGAAGGGCATCCTGCTCAACGTGACCAACATGACCAACAGTGCCGCCATCGGCGGCCAGCTGCAGGACGCCAAGGCCGGCAAGCCCGGCGCGCTGGACCTGCCGGACCTGTTCTCAGCCCACCCCGCGGACGCCAGCGCTCTGGGCATTGAGAACCTTGTGGACTGGAACGACTGGTTCACCGCCGAGGACATGGCGGCCTATGTGCCCGGCTTTGTGCAGGACGGCATCATTGAGGGGCGGCAGGTGGTGTTTCCGGTGTCCAAGTCCACCCAGCTCATCTTTTTGAACGGCTCCCAGTACGCCCGGTTTGCGGCGGACACCGGGGCGCAGCTTTCCACCCTTGCCACATGGGACGGCTTTTTTGAAATGGCGGGTGCCTACCGGCAGTGGTCACAGGGCAAGCCCTTCTGCGCGCTGGATTACCCCCTGCGTCTGGTGGAGCTGAACGCGCTGGAACAGGGCAGCGGCGAGCTGTACAAGGACAGCTGGTACGATCTGACCAACGAGACCTTCCGCGCTTCGTGGATGGAGTTTGCCCGGGCGCTGGTGCAGGGCGATATTCTGATCTCGGACCTGTACTCCAACACGCAGGTGATGACCGGCGAGACGCTGGCGGGCCTTGGCAGCTCTGCGGCCATCCTCTATTACAATGATTTCGTCACCTACCCGGACAACACCACAGAGCCCACCGACCTGCTGCTGGCTCCCCTGCCCCACGCCGCAGGCACCGCCACGCCCCTGTGCCGCAGGCCGGTGTGGGCCTGTGCGCCTTCAAGACCACCGACCAGAAAGCCGAAGCCGCCGCCGTGTTCCTGCGCTGGCTCACCGAACAGCAGCGCAATCTGGAATTTGCCGCCGATACCGGCTACATGCCGGTGTCCAGCGCCGCCTTTGACGCCATTGCGGACTATCCCTTTGAGCAGCAGAGCTATCAGCGGCTGTACGACGTCTATAATGAAATGCGCATCCAGAACACCCCCCTGTCCGAACCGGGCATCGTGGGGTACCACGCCAAGGCCAAAACCTTGTACGACAGCCTGCGCCAGCGCCAGAAGGACTACCCCCAGCGCCTTGCGGACGGCGAAACGCTGGAAGCCCTTGCCGAGGAAACATGGCAGCTGCTGTGTGACAATGCCTGAGCCTGCCGCTCAGCCGGAAAGGAGGGACTTTGATGCACTTTGTTGACCGGCACCGTGAAAAGATCCGCCAAAGCCCCATGAGCAGCCGGCTGCTGTGGGCCTGCCTGCTGCTGGTAGTGCTGCTGGTGTTGACCTTTGGTGCGGCGCTGTTCCTGTTTGCCAGCCTGCACAACACCAAAAAGGACATCAGCCGCAGTCTGCAGATCCAGTTTTCGGTGTTCCAGAACGATATGGAGCGCTATTTTGACCAGCTGGCGGTCATGGGTGTGAACCTGTCCGAGGACATGAGCGCAGAGGTGGACAAGGAGCTTGCTCTGCGGCAGATGTCCTTTGCCCAGCTGAACGACTCCCCCGAGGTGCTGAACGCGCTGGAGGAGGAAATGATCGAGCCGCTGTGCCGCCGTCTGCGCCAGACCGGCTGTTCCGGCGCTTTTGTGCTGCTGGATGCCACCGTCAACACCCGCATGGAGGGAGCAGAGCATTCCCGCGCCGGGCTGTATGTGCAGAAAAGCGGTGCCGACACCCCCACCGTGCCCCTGCTGCTGTACCGGGGCAGTGCGGAGGTGGGCAAGGCCCATAGCGTGATGCCCCACCGCAAGTGGCGCATGGAGTTTCAGACCGACCAGTTCCCGGACTACGACCGCTGGATGACCCCCGGCAGCGCCCCGCTGTACCAGTCTTACACGCTGACCGAGCGGTTCGAGCTGCCCGGCACCTCGGAGGAGGTGCAGTTGTTTTTGCTGCCCCTGCGGGGGCGGGACGGCACGATGTACGGGCTGTGCGGCTTTGAGATCAGTGAGAGCTACTTCAAGCAGAACTTTGCCCAGCCCACCGGCTTTGACCGGCTGAGCTGCCTGCTGGCCCCGGCGGGGGACGGCCTTGCCGCCGATGCCGCCCTCAGCAGCGGCACCACCGGCGGCTACTACCATGCCCCCCGGGACACGCTGGTGCTGCGCAGCATGGGCGGCGGGCTGACCCAGTTGACCGGCCCCGACAGCGCCTATGCGGGCATCTCTCAGCTGTGCCGCCTGAGCGAGAGCCAATCCTACCGGCTGGCGGTGTGCATCCCCATGGCAGACTACCGGAGACTGGTCTTTTCCGGCAATCTGCAGATGCTGCTCATCGGCCTGTTCATCGCCTTTTTCGTGGTGTTCTGCTGCATGAACTTCCACCGGCGCATCCTCTCGCCGGCGTTCCGGCAGTTCGAGGAGGACCGGCGGGAATCCCGGCGGCGGATGGACGAGCTGCAGCTGGAACGCCAGCAGATGCAGACTGAGTTGTCCCGGCTGGCGGACGTGTGCCGCAACGAGTCGGTGCCAGATGCCTTCCAGACCTTTGTGGCGGGCATCCCCACCCTGACCAAGACCGAACGCCGCATCTTTGACGGCTACGCCGCCGGGCTGCGCACCCGGGAGATCGTGGAGCAGCTGGACATCAAGGACAGCACCCTGCGCTTCCACAACAAGAACATCTACGAAAAACTGGGTGTCAGCTCCCTCAAGCAGCTGCAGCAGTTCGTGGCGATCCTGAACTCCGGCAGCGGCAGCGCCCCGGACGAAAAGTGACCCAGCAAGCAATGTTTTCGTCTATACAAAAACACTTTTTGCGTTGCAAAATGCTTGCTGAGAAAGCGCCCCAAACCCCTTTGATCTGCATTTTCAATGCAGGCTGCGCCTCCCTGCGGGATGCTTTTGAGGATGTCAATCGGCACATCCTACGAAAAAGCCTGTACCTTTTTGGCGTAAGGGTCAATAGAAGAATTTGATGGTTCATGGTACAATAGCAGACGTTGCGTGTTGTGCGGTTTGCACACGAACATAGTGAAAAGGAGCTGCTGAACGTGGATACGATCTATCTGCTGCCCGGTGAGGAACGCTGCTATATAAACTAAAGAACGCCGAGGATTCCTCCCACACGGGAAGGGATTCCTCGGCGTTCTTCATTACATGGTTTTTGATTGCCCGGTCAACAGTATCACGCGCCTTACGGCAATGCACAGATCACAGCCACTGTTTCAGCACATCGTTCAGCTTATTCAAATCAAGCGGTTTGGCAATATGCTCGTTCATGCCGGTGTTCTTTGCCAGTTGCACGTCCTCGGCAAAGGCATTTGCCGTCATGGCAATGATGGGCACTTTGCCCCGGCTGCCGGCAAGCGCACGGATCGCAGCAGTGGCTTCGTAACCATTCATGATGGGCATCTGGATGTCCATAAAAATGAGATCATACCACTTTTCTGGCGCTTCCATCACCTTTTCGACTGCAATTTTTCCGTTTTCGGCGCTGTCGATGGTCACGCCCGTCATGCCTATGATCTCGGTTGCGATCTCACGGTTCAGCGCATTGTCTTCCACAAGAAGGATCCGCTTGCCCGCATAGTTTTCCTTCGCAAAATCTTCCAGATAGTTCCGGGCGTTTTTCTCCTTCTTCCCGGATGTAAACTGCCGCAGAGTTGCCGTCAGACGAGAACGGAACAGCGGTTTTGCCATAAACGCATTCACGCCCACTGCTCTGGCTTCTTCTTCGATCTCGCTGAAATCAAAGGAAGTCAGGATGATGATCGTGACGTCCTCCCCGACGCATTCCCGAATCCTTCTGGCCGTTGCGATGCCGTCCATCTCCGGCATCTTCCAGTCCAGGATCACCGCAAAATAGTCGCGGCCGGTCTTGTGCCGCGCCGCGCAGCGTTCCACGGCTTCCTTGCCGGTCAGGACCCATTCGCCCGCTATGCCGATCTCCTGAAGGGTTGCAACGGTGCTTTCGCAGCAGGTCTTGTCATCGTCCACGACCAGTACCGGCAGATCGAGCAGTTCTTTTTCCTGTTCCTTCTCGTTCTCCTGAAGCTTCAGATAGACCGTGACCGTGATCTTCGTTCCCTTGTTGGGAGCGCTTTCGACCTGAATGTCACCATTCATCAGGTTGACGATGTTTCTTGCAATGGCCATGCCAAGACCGGTGCCCTGCACCTTGGTCGTCCGGTGATCGTCTGCCCGGCTGAACGGCTCGAACATGATCTTCTGGAATTCCGGCGTCATACCGATGCCGTTGTCCTCGATGGAAAACTCGTAGCAGCCAAGCTCCGAGAAGCCGTTCGGTTTTTCCTTGATCGTAAGGGTGATGTTTCCGCCATCCGGGGTGTACTTGACGGCGTTGCTCATCAGGTTCACAAAGACCTGCTGGATGCGCAGGCTGTCGCCGCAGACAGCTTCGTGCTCGATGTGCTCAACATGGACTTCGAGCTGATGTTTGTGCTCGTCGATTGCCGGTTTTGTGAGGGTGAGCAGGTTATCGACCAGCTCCGGCAGGCTGAAATCCTCCTCGGCAAGGCTCATTCGCCCGCTCTCGATTCTGGCCATATCCAGCACTTCATTGATCAGTCCCAACAGATGACGGCTCGACTTTGTGATCTTGCCAAGGCACTCGACCACCCTGTCCTGACTCTCGATATTCGCACCCGCAATGGCGGTCAAGCCAATGATTGCATTCATCGGTGTACGGATATCATGGGACATATTGGAGAGAAATTCTGTCTTGGCGCGGCTTGCGTTTTCTGCCGCCCGGTACGCATCCTTCAGTGCCTTATGGGATTCGATCTCGGCCTTTTTCTCCTGTGACACATCCATAGATGCCAACAGTGCTTTGACCAGCTTTGTGCCATCCCACTCCAGCGGAATGAAGGAAGCGATCTTATAGGTGTTTTCGTCTATGGAGCAGTATTCAAATTTGTAGATGTCGTTCTCGCCCTGCAGATTCTTGCGGATATTTTCCGGTGAGAACAATGCGTCCACCGCCGCCAATGGCTCCAACGTCTTATACCTTACAGCCACCTGCTCCACAAAATCATGGTAGGTTCCCGTCGGCGCGTATATCATTTCACCTTGCAGATTATAGAACCGATACCGGTCATTCTCCAGATCGCAGACGACAAAGCGATCCAGCAGACGCACCATACTCTTGATCAAAAGATCCATCGATGCGTTATCTGAGGCCATCTGCATCCGCCGTGCCGTCTCTGCTTTGGACTCTGTGATGTCCCGCAGAAAAATCATCGCATATTCGGAATCTTCGATCTCGCCGCGCATGACCACGTTGCTGACCCATCGTTCCTCCCCATCCAGAACGATGCGGCACTCCTGACGCAGCTCCGTCTCAAGCCCCTTTAGTTTTTCCGTGATGTAGGCGCGATTGTAGAAATCCGTTACAGACTTTTTGTCCTCTTCAACCACATAGTTATCCACAAGGAATCTGACTAGTCCATCCCATGTGTGGTTCTGCTCAAAGGCCGTCATCAAAGAGGGCTCCACTTTGAAAGTGTCAAAGGTGTTCTTTTCCAGATTTACATAGTATTCGCAGAGGTTTGCGCTGGTAAATGCACGGTGAAATGCCGCTGCCCGCTGCGCCTGCATCCGGCTTCTTTTTTCCGCGTCAATGTTGCTGATGATTCCGGCAATTCGATTGGCCGAACCATCCAGACGGCGTATCACCTCCGCCGATGCCCGGAACCAGTGGTATTGGCCATCCTGCATTTTCAGTCGGTACTCAACATTATACTTTGTAGTATTGGCTTTGTCCGCAATCGTTTCCAAAAGCAGCTGCATTACCCGGTCATAGTCCTCCGGGTGCAGAAGGTTCGACCACGAATCCAGTTTGTTCGGAAAATCCAGAATGTCATGATAACCAAGGATCTGCCGGAACGCATGGCTCCAGTTCACATGAACGATCTCACCGTTTTCATTACACTCAAAATACCATAGTGCAGAATGGATGGATTCATTAACCAGCGCAAGGTTCTCATACGCCCAGTTCATCTGTACTGACATGATCCAGATCGGTGTTCCATCCGTATCGACTGCATCTTTTTTGTAGAGACGCACATAGACGGGAGCCCCATCTGCCGTGAGGATCCGGCCTTCCCCTTCGCCTTGAATCTGACGAAAGCGTGCATTGTCGAGGAATGCGGCATCTTTCTTATAGAAAAGATTCTTCAGCGAACCCTTTGTCTGTTCCATCAGGGATGCATAGCTGTGGTTCAGATTATGCAGCAACAGATCACTGACCGACAGGATCGACAATTCGGCATCATAGTACCCGGTAATGGTTCCGACACCGCCATTATGATAGATCGTCTCCTGCATGGCCTGAAATGCATTTTTTCCCAGCCTTACCGTATCGGAAGTGTAGATTTCATCTGTAAGTCTTCTATCGAATTTCATTTTCATCCTCGTAGGGTTTTGACCCCGCCGCACGCTTCAATTCTGGTATGCCTTTTATGGTCAACTGGCATACTGATTTGTGATCAAGCTTGTACAGTATAACTAGTATAGTATACTTGCGCAGCGTTTCGTTTTCAAGCGCTAATTGGCATTGGTTGTGTAAAACAAAGAGAGGCCAATCTGCGTGAAAATTTACGCAGGTTGATCCCTGTACTTTTCCACGATCCGGCTATCCGTATAGACAGTCGCCCTGCGATGCGGTATACTCGAACCAGATCAACATTTTCAGGAGGAAAATCATGGTGGGAGAAAACAACAAGGTGGTCATTGTTACCGGAGGAAGCTCCGGCATCGGGCGGTGCACGGCATCCGCTCTGAAGGAGAACGGCTGCATCGTCTATGAGTTCAGCCGCAGAAATATCCCTATGGAGGGCGTTACCCATCTGTCTGTCGATGTGACCGATGAAGATGCGGTCAACGCCGCTGTGCAGCAGGTCATCCAAAAAGAAACTAAAATCGATGCAGTGGTCAACTGTGCAGGCTTTGGCATTTCCGGTGCGGTGGAGTTTACGTCCATGGAACAAGCCAAAGCACAGTTCGATGTGAATTTCTTCGGGACAGTCACTGTAAATAAAGCGGTTCTCCCCTTCCTGCGCCGTCAGGGGAAGGGGCATATTGTGAACATCAGCTCTGTTGCCGCCGTAGCACACATTCCGTTCCAGACCTTCTACTCCGCAAGCAAAGCCGCCGTTTCTTCTTACTCTTACGCTCTGGCAAATGAAGTCAAGCCCTACGGCATCCATGTTACCGTCGTAGAACTGGGTGACATCTGTACCGGTTTTACAAAAGCACGTCAGAAAAGCATTCTCGGCGATGATGAATACGGCGGGCGCATCTCCCGGAGCGTCAGTCAGATGGAGCATGACGAGCAAAACGGCATGGACCCGGCACGCATTGGACGGTACATCGCCGGTATTGTGGAGAAAAAGAAGCCGGCGGTCGTTTATGTTGCCGGTGCACAGTATAAGTTCCTGAGCCTGCTGTGCAAGCTTCTGCCCGCCGCAGCACGCGGAAAGATCGTGGGGAAAATATACGGGTAACAGGCGCATTGCTCCGAAAAACTGCTATATAAACTAAAAAATCCGCCGAGGATGCCTCCCAACTGGGAAGCTCCTCGGCGACTTTTTTAACGTGTCTGTGTTTTCTCGGTGGTGTTCTTTTCCTCTGCAAAAAAACGTTCTACATTTTTCTGTGCCCGAACCAGTTCCTGCCTCTCGTTCCGCGCCTTGCGGTAGTCCGGGTATCGTCCTCATACTGGTCAACCTCCCTACCAAAAACAGCCCTCCCGGCCGTCATGGTCAGGAGGGCTGTTTTAGTCGATAAGCTTTACAATTCCAGCCGCATAGAGATCAGTTCCTGATATCCAGCGTTTCGAGAGCGAAAACCTTTTGGGTTTCTGCCATATTCCACAAATCCTGCCGTCTGGTACATGGAGATTGCTCTTGCGTTCTCCGCCACTACCTCCAGCTCCAACTGAGCGTATCCGGCGGTTTTAGCGCAATGGATACAGGCTTCCATCAAGGCTCGCCCGATCCCCAGACCCCAATACTCTTTTAGGATACCGATGCCAAATTCCGCGCGATGCGCCACTTTATACTGCGCTCCGATTGCATCAATTCCAGCAGTTCCTGCCACTTTACCGTCCACAAAGGCGATCAGTTCGATCTCATTCGGACTGGTTGCTTTTTTCTCCAAGTAGCGGCTTTCCTGTTCCGCATCAAAGTGATTTTCATCGGGATAACTCAGCAGATAATCTGTTTCTGCGTGTGTCAGATCAAAGTTTTCAAGCACAGCGCTTCCATCGGATGCCACGCCGTTTCGGATGTGGACGATCAGTCCTTTTGGTGTGATAACCGTTTGATCGTATTGCATTTTTCCTCCTGAATCTCTCAATCCGCTGCGCCTGCTAATTTCAAAAATTTCTTGTCCGACTGGATGCCCTGTGTCACGAATTTCCCATCCCGGAACAGTGCATAGGTGGTGACGGGTGCAGGCACATTCTGTGCCGTCTCTTTCTCTGTGACGTGGATGGCTTTGAACGGAATCCCATGTTCCTTTGCGGCCTCCTGCACCTTTGGCACCCAATAATAGGTGTAAGGGCACTGGTCGGTATAGTAGAGGACAAAGCCGTTTTCCTCCACCTTGGGATGCTTGGCGCAGGCCTTGAATTTTGGCGATTGGGCACTCTCTGCAAGGGGCAGGTACATGAGGTTGATGCCGCAATCGGAGGTGTCCGAAACCTTGAAGCCCTTATGGGTCAAAAACTTTGGGTCAGCGAGAAACTCCCGTTTGCGCCCCTCTGCACACAGGATGCAAACGCCGTTTTTGCCCTGCGCCTTGGCATCCCGAAGGCATTCTTCCAGCAGTTCGCTGGAATAGCCGTGCCCTTTCAGGGAACCGGAGACCCACAGACAGTTGATATAAAGCCAGCCTGCCGCTTCAATGGGCACCCATGCGTTTTCCGCCGGGATGTACTCGATAAAGCATTTGCCGCGCTCCGCACTGCGGTAAAAGACAAGCCCCTCCTCAAAGCGCTGCTTGAGCCATTCCTTCTTGGCAAGGCTCTGTTGACCGGACATGGCACAACAGATGTGTTCCTTGTCGATGTTTTCTTTTGTGATTCGGATATACTCCATCTTGTAGTTCCTCCTGCGGCTTACCGCATCCGTCCATCGCCGCCCATCAAGGCGGTCATTTCCTCAATATAGTCCAGCGGGAACGGCGGAGAGCACAGCGGCTTCATGGCAATGCTCATGAGCTTCATGGGGTTGTCGTCTGCCGCCACACGGTTGGAACTGAGCTTTCCGCAGCGTTTGCAGCGGTGGATGATGGCCCACTCGCCGCCCTTGCGTACCCAGACAGCTACCGGCTCCATGATGCCGCCGCAGTCGGAGGCGCGGTCACCGGGTTCTTCGTCCACATGAAGGCTGGACAGGCAGTTGGGGCAATGGTTGCGGTGGTCGCTGCCGGCATTTTGCGGGGTGCAGACCCGTCCGCAGACTTTGCAGGTAAAGGTGTCGTTGCAGGCGTGGGTCTTATAGTAACCTTTTTCAAAGGTCTTGCGTTTATTTTCACGATTCATGGTAATATCCTCCTGAAGAATTGTGTCTGTTCGTCTTCGGGAGGCGTGGCTTGTAGTATTTGCCAGACCTCCCGGTCAGCCCACAAGTCCCAGTGCAAATGTTGTATGCTTCAAAAAGTTCTCCTTTGATTTTAGCATTTATGGCGTTTTTCTACTTCAACATAAAATTCAAATTCAAAAATTCCTTTATTTTTCACCTCCCTCGATGTTAAAGGTGCGGAAGAACAGCTTTACATGGGCGTCCAGCTTTGCAGAGGTTTTGGCCTCCGGGCGCAAATGCTGCGGGTGCATTCTTTTTTATTCACCTGACCGGCGTTTCATTTACAAAATTTTGCGCAGTTCCTGCACAAGGTCGTCGATCACGATGGGCTTGGACAAAAAGCCGTTCATGCCGCTTTCCAAGGCGTTGCGGCGGTCCTCGTCAAAGGCGTTGGCGGTCATGGCAAGGATCGGCAGCTTTGCCCGCGCAGGGTCGTCCAGTGCGCGGATCTTCCGGGTGGCGGTATAGCCATCCATGATCGGCATCTGCACGTCCATCAGCACCAGATCGTAGCTGCCCGGCGCGGCGGTACTTACCTTTTCCACCGCTACGGCGCCGTTTTCTGCCGAATCGACAAGGAAGCCGTACTCCCGCAGGATCTCCTGCGCGATCTCGCGGTTCAGCTCGTTGTCCTCCACCAGCAGGATGTGCTTGCCCTTGAAGTCGGCGTTCTTTTCCGGCAAAAGCCTCTGCACCGCATCCGCCGGCTTCTGGCCAAGGGCGCTCATCAGGGTCTCGCGCAGGTCGGACATGAACATGGGCTTGGCGCAGAAGGCGGTCACGCCGGCTGCTTTTGCTTCCACTTCAATATCCGACCAGTCGTAGGCGGTCAAGATGATAATAGGCGTATCATCGTGCAGGCTGCGGATCTGGCGGGTGACCTCGATGCCGTTCATATCCGGCAGACGCCAGTCGATGATATAGGCGTGGTAGACATCGCTCATCTCGATAGACTGCCGCGCACGCAGCACCGCTTCCTTGCCGGAAAGGGTCCACTCGGCGCGCATGCCCACCTTGACCAGCATCTTTGTCACGCTGTCGCAGGTGTTGAAGTCGTCATCCACCACCAGTGCCTTCAGGCCCTCCAGCTCGGTGATCTTTTCCACCGGGCGCTGCTCGGTCTGTGCGCGCATGGGCACGCAGACGGTAAACTCGGTGCCCTTGCCCTGCGCTGTCTGCACCTCGATGGTGCCGCCCATCATATCCACGATGTTTTTGGTGATGGCCATGCCAAGGCCGGTGCCCTGAATTCCGCTTACCGTGGAGGTGCGCTCCCGCTCGAAGGGCTCAAAGATTTTTTGGGCAAACTCCTGGCTCATGCCGATGCCGTTATCCTTGATGCGGAACTCGTACTGTCCGCAGCCGCGCACTTTACCGGCAAGCTGCCGCACCCGTACCGAGACCGTGCCGCCCGCCGGGGTAAACTTGATGGCGTTGGACAGCAGGTTCAGCAAGATCTGATTCAGCCGGGTCTTGTCGCAGTAGACGTCTTCGTCGGTCACGTCCATGGCATCCATGTAAAGTTCCAGCTGTTTTGCATAAATTTGCCCGCTGACGATGGTTTTTAAATCGTGCAACACATCCGAAAGGTTAACTTCCACCTCTTCCAGATGAATTTTTCCGCTTTCAATGCGGCTCATATCCAGCACATCGTTGATGAGGGAGAGCAGATGGTTGCTGGATGCAAGGGTCTTGCCAAGATAATCCTTCACCCGGTCTGTATCGTCAATATTGCTGAGCGCCAGCGTGGTAAAGCCGATGATGGCGTTCATGGGGGTGCGGATATCGTGGGACATATTGGAAAGGAAGGTGCTCTTGGCGCGGTTCGCGCTCTCTGCTTTTTCCACGGCGACCTGCAATTTTGCATTCAGTTCCTGCGTATCGCTTGCGGCTTTCCTTGCAGCAGCTTCGGCTTTACGCGCCTTCTGGAGCAGCATCAAAATCGTGAGCAGAACAACTGCAACAGCAATGCTGCTGATCAACATAACTTTAAAGAAGTTATCCTTTATAAAATCGCTCAGGGTAACCTTCCGCGCGGAGCTCTTATACATCGCAAGCGCGCCGGCAAGCATATTAACAGGCATTGCCTTGATCGTTTTGTTCAGGATGGACAGCAGGCTGCGGTTTCCGCTATTGACCGCAAAGCAGGATCTTACAGGGTTTACCAGCGGAACGCTGTAAAAGCTGTATTTCTTGCTGTATTTATTCTCACTGCTGATCCCGGTAACAAAGCAATCTGCCTGTCCGTCTTTGACCAGCCTTGCCGCATCCTCCTGTGTATCGCAGTCCACGATCTCCCACTGCGGGTAATAAAACGCAAGGTACTTTTTCAGGGAGAGTTTGTTTTGGGGAACGGCAATGCGGTTTACATTGTTTTCGTTAAAGTGCTGTTTGTTCGTGACCGCCATCAGGTTGGAGGTCCACGTTGTGTTGGTACAGGCAAAGTGATACTCTTCCGCCAGATTGGGGTTCTGGTCGCAATGGAAGATCATGTCGATCTCGCCCGATTTCAGCGCATCCAGTTCTGCTTCCTTGCTGTCATAGCCGACCAGCTGGAATTCCAGTTCCTGATTGCCCAGACAATCTGCTGCAAACTGAATATAGTCCGTGATTACCCCGGTAAACTCCCCGGTGGCAGGGTCAAAGGTGCTGACGCCGCTGTCGCTCGCCAGAAAGCCCATCCTGATCGCACCGTGCTTTCTGAGCCACGCCTTTTCCTCCCCTGTAAGGATGGGCGTATAATCCATTGAGAAATATCTTTTGTACAGATCCGCCGTATAAAAAGGCACAGCTTCGTCCAACGCGCGCATCGCATCGTCAAGTTCTTCCTTGATATCAGGCCGGTTTTTGTTGATCGCATAGTAGATGCCGGATTCTCCCACACGGGTTATGGTCGAGATGCCACGCTCTGCCCAGAAGGATTCTTCCAGCGAAACAAAGCAGTCGATCTCGTGGTTTGCCAGCTTTTGCTTCACATCCTCGTTGTTGGAGATGTTGACGTGTTCCGTTTTCAGGCCGTATTTTTCTTCCCACTCGGCCAGCATCACTTCCGGCTCTGTTCCCATCAGAACGCCGATCTTTTTGCCGTTCAGCGTCTTGAAGTCGGAGGCGGAGATGTCTGCGCGCGAGAGATCGGCGTAGAGGTAATATTTTTCCACTCCCATCGGCTCGTCTGAAAACAGCATCTCTTGGGTGCGGTCCTCCGTATAAGAGATACCGCCAATAATGTCGATCTCGCCGTTTTTGAGCTTTTCGAAGCAGTCTGACCAGTCGCAGGTCACATACTCGAACTGCCAGCCTGCATAGCCGGACAAGGTCTCCAGCAATTCGTAGCCGTAGCCCTTTCTTGCGCCCTTCTCGTTGACATAGTTGAAGGTGTCCTCAAACGAGCCGACACGAACAACCTTTGCAGAGGCGGTTTCCGCGGCAGCTTTCACAGGGAGCACGGCTGACAGTAGCAACAGTAGGCTCAGCATCACACAGGCGCTTTTCCGTGTCAAGGTCTGCATGGTTTCGCTCATTCCAGAGTTTTTCATTTTATCCAATCTTTCTCCACCCCAGACGGTCTCATTCCGGCTTTATTTTCACTTCACCGATTTCAGGAAGGTGCTTGCAATATCATTCTCGTTCTGCTGTCAGCAGCTTTTTTGAATATCTATCCTATTATGTAGCATAATTGTAACATTATAACAGAAGCGTTTCAAGATTTTTTCTTGTAAAGAGCACCTATTTTCTATGGAACGCTTTTATCCCTTACCGGCAAAAAGCCGTTCCCGCAAAAATACTGCGATGACGATAAAAAAGCGAGCAGCCTTTTTCAGGTCGCCCGCTTATGGAATCTATGGTATTTTACCGCAAGGCAAGAAATGCGTGAAGCATTAAAAGGCGGTATAGGTCTGTCCTGTGCTTTTAATCCAGAATTTTTCCGTCAATGGAGATGGTGGCCACCTGCCACGGAATGAACTTTCCGCTGGTCTGAAGCGCCTTTTTCGCCGCCATCTCCAAGCCGCCGCAGCAGGGCACCTCCATGCGGAGGATGGTCACGCTCTGGATATCGTTGCTGCGCAGGATCTCGGTCAGCTTTTCGCTGTAATCCACAGCATCCAGCTTCGGGCAGCCGATAAAGGTCACCTTGCCGCGCATAAACTCCTGATGGAAATTGGCGTAGGCATAGGCCGTGCAGTCCGCTGCAATCAGGAGCTTTGCACCCTCAAAGTAAGGCGCATGGATGGGTGCCAGCTTGATCTGAACCGGCCAGTTGCGCAGGCGGGAGACCGGCTGCACAGGGGCGGCAACTGCACTTTCGGCAGCCTCCGGCTGTTCCAGCATCCGCATCCGGGAGCCGGGGCAGCCGCCCTCGTGGAGGTGCTTCATCTTCTCCTGCAATTCCTTTTTCTTTTTGTTCTCCTGCACCGCTGCCTCGTCGTAGGCAGGGGCTTCCCGCTCCTCAAAAGTGATAGCTCCGGTGGGGCAGCCCGGCAGGCAGTCGCCAAAGCCATCGCAGAAATTTTCCCGCACCAGCTTTGCTTTGCCGTTGATGATATCAATGGCTCCCTCGTGGCAGGCGGTTGCGCACAAGCCGCAGCCGTTGCATTTTTCTTCGTCAATATGGATGATCTTCCGAATCATATCTATACTCTCCTGTTGTGGGTGTTTTTTGCATTTGCAGGTTTATTATAGTATACTAAAGCCATCTTGTATGTTTGAATTCCAACAAGGAGAGCATTTATGCAAAAATATCTGCCTGTTCTGCGGAGCTGCCCCTTCTTTACCGGGCTTACCGATGATGAGATTTTGTCCATCCTGCACTGTGTCAGTGCAGCGAAAATCACCCGGCCCCGGGGCTCCTACATTTTCCGTGCCGGAGATTCCACGGAGGTCATGGGGCTCATGTTGTCCGGCTCCACCCTTGTGATACAGGAGGATCTTTGGGGACACCGCAATATCCTGTCCAAGTGCAATACCGGAGACTTTTTCGGGGAGCCTTACGCCGCCACCCCCGGTGCCATCCTGAACATCAGCGTGGTGGCAGAGGAGGATTGCGAGATCCTGCTGCTGAACGTCAAGCGGTTGCTCACCGCCTGCCCCACCGCCTGCGACCATCACCAGAAACTCATCCGCAATCTGGTCAGCGTTCTGGCAAACAAAATACTGCTTTTTAACGATAAGATCACCCATGTCAGCAAGCGAACCACCCGGGAAAAGCTGCTGTCCTACCTGTCCGCCGAATCCATCCGGCAGTCCTCCCTTTCCTTTGATATTCCCTTTGACCGTCAGCAGCTGGCGGATTTTCTCTGCGTGGAGCGTGCCGCCATGTCGGTGGAGCTTTCCAAGCTGCAAAAAGAAGGGCTGCTGGTCACCAAGCGGAATCACTTTGAGCTGTTGACCCGTTGACCGCTTGGCACATTGCCTGCAAGCACCGGCTTCTTTGCGGAAACCGGTGCTTTTTTTGCAGTTGCACTTTTCCCGGGAGATTATTATACTTATCTTATAAAAAAGACCGGGTGCTGCAAGGGCAGGAGGGAAAGCGTATGGCACGGAACAAAACCGCACAGGGCGGCATCTCCCTGCGCAGCAGGGTCACGGCATGGCTTGCCGCGATTTTGCTGGTCACCATGCTTTCCACCGGCATCGCTACCATGGCAGGTCAATGGACGGTGCGCTCCTTTGATACGCTGCTGGCCGACAACGCCCTCTGCTACACGGTGCAAAACGCCCTCAAGGACGAAGCACAGGCCTTTGCACGCTATGTGCGCCAGCCTACTTCTGAAACCGAGCAGGCCTATACCGCCGCCTGCGCTGCCGCCGAGCAGAGCCTTGCGGCCCTGCCCTTCGATTACGCCCGCATCGGTGAAGAGCGCTATGCCCGTACATGGAACCTTTTACAGGGGTACGCGGGCTACCGGCAGGAGCGGGATGCCTTTTTGCAGCTTTCGCCCTCGGCAGATACCTATATTGAACAGATGTACCATGTGATGGCTTTGCAAGACTACCTTGCCGCGTATGCGCTGCGTCTGACACAGGCCACGCTGGAACAGGAAAACACCCTTTACAGCAGCACGGCAACCCGCCTCCGGCATCTACCGTGGCTGTATCTGGGGCTGTTCCTGACGGCGGCCGTGCTGATGCTGCTGCTCATCCGGGTGCTGAGCCGTGCGGTGGTGCGTCCGCTGCTGCGGCTGGCGCAGGCTTCTCACAGCATTGCCGAGGGAGATTTTTCCAGCCCGGATCTTCCGGTGAAAAGCAGCGACGAGGTGGGGCGGCTGACAGCCACCTTCAACCAGATGAAGCACGCCATGGCGCAGCAGCTGACCACCCAGCAGGCCTTGCACCGGGAAGAGGTGCGGAACCTTGCACTGGAAAAGGATCTGGAACACACCCGGCTGGAGGTACTCAAAAGTCAGGTGAATCCGCATTTTCTGTTCAACACCCTGAACATGATCTCCTGTATGGCGCGGCTGGAGGATGCTTCCACCACCGACCAGATGATCGTGCATCTGGGCAGTTTGTTCCGGCACAACCTGCGTACCAAGCGTCAGCAGATCACGCTGGAGGAGGAGCTGGACGGACTGGAGGACTACATTTATCTGCAGCAGATGCGGTTCGACGGACGCATTACCGTTGAAAAAAACATTCAGGTGCAGCCTGCGGCGGTTTTGGTGCCGTCCTTTATGCTGCAGCCGGTGGTGGAAAACGCTTACTCGCACGGGCTCAAGTCCCGCGAGGAAGGCGGACGCATCCTGCTGCGGGCATGGATGCAGGGCAAGGTGCTGGTGCTCACGGTCGCGGACAACGGCAAGGGGATGGCCCCAGAGGAGCTGGACGCCGTGCAGGCAAAAATTGCCCAGAGCGAGCAGACCGGCCGCAGCATCGGCCTTGGCAACATTTCCCGCCGCATCGGGATGCTGTATCCAGGCGGTAAAATGCAGATGTACAGCCGTGCAGGTCATGGCACTGTGGTGCGGTTTGAACTGCCGCAAACGCAGCAGCCGGAGGAAAAGGAGGGGATGCTTTCGTGAAGTGCAAATTGCTGGTGGCAGAGGATGAATTGATCGAGCGCAAGGTGCTGTGCCGGACTTTGCAGAAGTATCTGGGAGATCTGATAAGCCTGTATGAGGCCAAAAACGGCAGAGAGGCTCTGGAAATTTTTTCTCGCGAAGTGCCGCAGGTGGCTGTGCTGGACATTGAAATGCCGGGTCTCACCGGGCTGGAGGTGGCGCGCAAGATCCGCGAAACAGACAAAAATTGCGCCATCCTGTTCCTTACCGGCTTTGATAAGTTCGACTACGCACGGCAGGCGATCTCTGTGCGGGCGCTGGACTATCTGCTCAAACCCTACAACGAGCAGGAACTGGTATTCGCGGTGGAGGATGCCATCCGGCAGGTGTCGGTGCCGCTGCCTGCCCGCCCGGCACAGCCCCCTGCGCCTGAACAGCCCCTCCGCCGGGAAGAGGATGAGGATATGCGCACCGCCATCATCCGGGCAGAGATCAGCCGCTTCATCGACGCCCACTATGGGGAGGATATCTCCATGCAGGATGCCGCCGCTGCGCTGCGCTACTCGGACGCCTACTTCTGCAAGCTGTTCAAGCAGTGCTTTAAGGTAAACTTTTCGGCCTACCTGAACGAATACCGGGTGAACAAGGCGCGTCAGCTGATTTTGGACCCGCGCCTGAGCCTGAAGGATATCGGCGCTGCTGTGGGTTACAGCGACGCCAACTATTTTACAAGGGTGTTCAAGCGCCTGACCGGCCAGACCCCTTCGGAATACCGCATGGCCGCAGCGGAAAAAGCGGTACAAGGATAACTCGGATTCAAAAGAAGCGCTCGTTCTTTTCTGCCTGTCAGCAGAAGAGGGACGGGCGCTTCTTTATTTTTGCCAGTTTCTTTCGTCCGCAAAACACAAAAATTGTACTTGGATACAACAAAGACAAAATCGTACTGCGTTTCACAAAATAATCCGGTTTCGCAAAAATGAACGGTTTGTTAAACTATAATCATAGAAAAACGCGAAAAGAGAGGATGCCATTCATGAAGAGAAGAACGTTTCTGTCGCTGATGGGCGCGGCGGCACTGACCAGCAGCATGATGCTTACCGGCTGCGGCGCCGGCTCCGATGACGACCGCAAGATCGTGCGCATCGGCCATGTGCAATCCCAGACCCACCCGGATCATCTGGGACTGGAAGCCTTCGCCAACTATATCAACGAGAAGCTGGGCGACAAGTACCGCGTGGAGGTGTACCCCAGCGAGCTGCTGGGCTCCCAGACCGAAATGGTGCAGCTGACCCAGACCGGTGCCATCGACTTTGTGGTGGCGTCCAATGCCATCATGGAGACCTTCAGCGCCAAATACCAGATCTTCAACCTGCCTTACCTGTTCTCCAGCGTGGAAGCCTATCACGAGGCCATGGACGACCCCGAGGTGACAGACCCCATTTTCAAGACCACTTCCAAGGCCGGTCTGGAAACGGTGGCATGGCTGGATGCCGGCACCCGCAACTTCTACACCATCAAGACCCCCATCAACCAGCCCTCCGACCTGAAGGGTCTGAAGATCCGCGTGCAGCAGTCGCCCACCAACGTGGAAATGATGCGTCTGCTGGGCGGCACCGCTACGCCCATGGGCTTCGGTGATGTGTACACCGCATTGCAGGCCGGTATTCTGGATGGTGCCGAGAACAACGAGCTGGCTCTGACCGATAACGGTCACGGCGATATCTGCAAGTATTACTCCTACGATATGCACCAGATGGTGCCGGACCTGCTGGTGGCAAACTACGCTTTCCTGAACGAGCTCAGCGACGAGGAGCGCGCGATCTTTGAAGAAGGCTTCCAGATCGTGAAGCGCACCGAGCAGGATGCTTGGGAGGATGCTGTGGCTGAGGCGAAAGATAAGGCTGAGAACGAGCAGCACGTCAACTTTATTTACCCGGACACTGCACCGTTTCAGGAGGCTATGGCCCCCCTGCACGATTCCGTGCTGGCAGCAAACCCGGACTTGCAGCCCATTTATGACCTGATCCAGCAGCACAATGCTGCCCACACTGCGGACTGAGGAGGAGCATCATGGAAAAACTGAGAAATACCCTGAATAAGGTGCTCAACCTGCTGGCAGGTCTGAGCATGACGGTCATGGTGGTGCTGACCACCTATCAGGTCATTGTACGTTATATCTTCAACTCTCCCTCCACATGGTCGGAGGAACTGGTGGGTTATCTGTTCGGCTGGAGCACCATGCTGGGTGCCACCATCGTCTCTGGCGAGCGCGGCCACATGAACATTCCCGTGCTGGTGGATCGGTTCAACCCCACCATGCGCAAGGCGTTCCACATCTTTGCCGAGGTCATCGCCTTCCTCTTCTCTGCGACCATTCTGGTGTTCGGCGGTTTTCAGGTGTCCCAGCTGGCTATGGGACAGCAGACCTCCTCGCTGGGCGTTGCCGTGGGCGTGTTCTACTGGGTCATGCCCATCTGCGGCGTGATCATTCTGGTGTATTCCGTGCTAAACATTATCGGCATCGCCAACGGCTCCATCTGTCTGGATACCCCGGAGGATGCAGACTTTGCAAAGGTGGAAGCCGAAATGGCTGCCGATGCCGACAAGGAAAATAAGGAGGACTAAGCTGTGGCAATTCAAGCGTTACTCGTAATTCTGGCAGTGCTGCTGGTGCTGCTGTTCCTCGGCGTGCCCATCTCGTACGCCATTGCAGTCTCTTCCCTGACTGCCATCCTTTCTTCCATTGATCTGAACGTGGCCGTGCTGACCGCTGCCCAGCGCACCTTTGTGGGCATGAGCAAGTTCAGTCTGACCGCCATCCCGTTCTTTATTCTGGCCGGCAACATCATGAATCAGGGCGGCATCGCCAAGCGTCTGGTGGATTTCGTCATGGCCATTCTGGGCAAGCTGCCCGGCGCACTGCTGGTGACCAACATCGGCACCAACGCCCTGTTCGGTGCCATCTCCGGCTCTGCATCTGCTGCGGCTGCTGCTGTTGGCTCCATGATCCGCGACGGTGCCGACGAGCAGGGCTACGACCCCGCCGTGACCGCTGCCACCAACGCCGCTTCCTCCTGCTCCGGTTTGCTGATCCCGCCGTCCAACGCCTTGATCACCTACTCGCTGGCGTCCGGCGGCACCTCTGTGGCTGCGCTGTTCATGGCCGGTTACATCCCCGGCATCATCTGGGCGCTGTGCTGCTGCGTGGTGGGCGTGCTGCTGGCGATCAAGCTGGGCTATAAAGGCACCCCCGGCAAATTTGACTGGAAAAACCTCGGCGTCTGCACCCTGCGCGCCCTGCCTTCCCTCTCCCTGATCATCGTGGTCATTGGCGGCATCATCGGCGGTGTGTTCTCTGCCACCGAAGGCTCTGCCATTGCCGTTGTCTATGCACTGGTGCTTGCCTTCTGCTACCGCTCCATCAACCTGAAGAGCCTGTGGAAGATCATCGTGGACTCTGCCAAGATGTCCGGCATGGTGGTGTTCCTTGTGGGTGTTTCCAATATTCTGGGCTGGGTCATGGCCTTTTTGCAGATCCCGGATGCTGTGGCGGCAGCCCTGCTGAGCCTGACCAGCAATAAGTACATCATCCTGCTCATCATGAACGTGATCCTGCTGGTGTCCGGCACCTTTATGGATGTGACCCCGGCCATCCTCATCTTCACCCCGCTGTTCCTGCCCATCTGCCAGAGCTTTGGCATGAGCACCATCCAGTTCGGTCTGATCCTCGTGTATAACCTTTGCATCGGCAACATCACCCCGCCTGTGGGCAACGCACTGTTCGTAGGCATCAAGGTGGGCCGCACCTCGCTTTCCAAGGTCATGCCGTATATGCTTATGTACTATGTGGCCATCATCGGCGGCCTGCTGCTGGTCACCTTTATCCCGGCAGTGTCTACCGCACTGCCGCAGGCAATGGGCCTGATGTAACTGAGACATCTCCTTTTTCTTCTCCTAAAAAGGTGGTACCTGCTTTGCGGCGGGCACCGCCTTTTCTTGTCTCTTGCACAAAGGCAGTCTTGTGCGCTATACTATCTGCAAAGGGAGGGAGACACCATGCGTAGACGGACCTTTTTAGCCGGGCTGGGCTTTGCAGCCTTGCAGCTGGCAGGCTGTGGCGCAAAGCCGCAGACCACACCGGACTATGTGCTGACCTATGCCGACAACCAGCCCGCCGGGTACCCCACTACACAGGGCGCGCAGTATTTTGCAGACCTTGTGCAGCAGCAGACCGGGGGCAAGGTGGTCATTCAGGTCAAAGCGAACGGCGAGTACGGCTCGGAACAGCAGGTGTGGGAGCAGCTTGCCATTGGCGGCGTAGATTTTGCACGTGTGTCGCTTTCGGCGGTCACAGACGATCTGCCCCGGCTCAACGTGCTGCTGCTGCCGTATCTCTACCGGGATGCCGACCATATGTGGCGTGTGCTGGATGGCAGCATCGGAGCAGAGTTTTTGCAGGACTTTACCGCGCAGGGGCGGGTGGGCCTGAGCTGGTACGACGCGGGTGCCCGCTCGTTCTATGCCCGTCAGCCGGTGCGCAGCCTGAACGATCTGCAGGGCAAGACCATCCGCGTGCAGGATTCGCAGATCGTGATCGACATGATCCGCCTGCTGGGTGCAGTGCCGGAGACCACGGCTTACAGCGACGTGTATTCGGCGTTTGAAACCGGGCAGATCGATGCCGCCGAAAACAACTGGCCGGCTTACTATTCCATGGAGCACTACAAGGTGGCGCGGTACTACATGGCCGATGAGCATAGCCGCGTACCGGAGGTGCAGCTGGCTTCCGGCCGCACATGGGATGCACTGCCGGAGGAATACCGGCAGACCCTGCAAGCGTGCGCCCGGGCATCGGCGCAGTACGAGCGCCAGCTCTGGGCACAGGAGGAAGCAGCTGCCCGAAAAGCGGCATTGGCTGACGGGTGCCGGGAACTGCCGCTGCCCAAAGAGGAAATGCAGAACTTCCGGCAGCTGGTACAGCCGCTGTACCGGAAATACTGTGTCGACTATCTGCCGCTGGTGGAAGAGATACAGGCAGAATGACAACAGAGAAAGTCCTTTGAGGGTGCAGGGAACTGCTCCCCACCATCGTGCGCGATTTTCAGGCGGTCATCTCCAAGGAGATCAAGGAGCAGCTGCTGGGAAAGCGGAGAGCGGCTTTTATACCGTTCTCCGCGCTTTGTTCTTATTTTATCTTCGGTGTTTCCTTTCGCTGCCGGGTGGAGCTCAGATATTCCAGCAGCGTCTGGCTCACCACCGAGCTTGCCGTCTTGGAAAACGCCAGCCCCAATGTCCGGCAGCAGGCAGGCTCCAGCGGGCGGGACACCACACCGGGGCAGCCGAACGCCTGCATCACCAGTTCCTGCGAGATGGTCACGCCCAGCCCGCTGCGCACGAACGCCATGATGAGGGTGTCGTCCCGGAAGCTGTAAAAAATATTCGGCTTCACCGGGCATTTGAGCATCAGGTGCTGGATGTCGTTATCACAGCCGGGCGTTTCAATGATGAGCGGATACTGAAACAGCTGCGGCAGGGTCACACTGGAATGTGCAGCCAGCGGATACCCCTCCGGGAACACAGCGCACAGCGGGTCGTCCCGGAGCGGGTAGAATTTCAGGTCGTCTGCCACAATGGACGAGAGAAAACCGCAGTCTACCTGCCCACGGATGATCCATTCCCGGATTTCATCATAGTTGCCGTCCAGAATTTCAATCTTCACCTTCGGGTAGTTTTCCTTGAAATAATGCACGACTTCCGGCATCCAGAGCGTTGTGATGCTGGAAATGCTGCCCACCCGCAGCTTGCCCTCCACCTTGTGGTTGATATTGAACGCCGCCTGCCGCAGCCGGGTCTTCTGGTTGGCCAGCTCCCGGATGTAGGGCAAAAGGCGGGTGCCGTTATCTGTCAGGGTCACGCCCCGGTTGATGCGGGCGAACAGCTGCACGCCCAATTCCTCTTCCAGCCCTGCCATCATCTGGCTGATGCCGGATTGGGTATAGTTCAGTGCCTCCGCTGCTTTGGAAAAACTGCCCGTTTCGCATACTTTCAAGAATATCTCGTATCGGTCTTTCTGTTCCCGCATTGCAAACGCTCCATAAGTAAAATTTATAGGTCGTAGTAATTTTATTGGGTTTACTGATATGATACTTCATGTTATCCTATATTACAATAGGTTTTTAGGATAGGAGTTTGAGAATCATGGAAAAGAAAGCAAGCAGTTTCTCCGGACAAATCGGATTTGTCCTTGCTGCCGCCGGAAGTGCGGTGGGTGTCGGCAACCTGTGGCGGTTCCCGTACCTTGCCGCAAAGGATGGCGGCGGTTTGTTTTTGCTGGTGTATCTGGTACTGGTGCTGACCTTCGGTTTTACCCTGCTCACCTCGGATATCGCCATCGGACGCCGCACCAAGCAAAGTGCCATCCGCGCCTACGAGACCATGCGCCCCAAGTGGAAATTTCTCGGCATCCTCACCTTTCTGGTGCCGGTTCTGATCATGACCTACTATGCCGTCATCGGCGGGTGGATCACGAAATATGCGGTGGTCTACCTCACCGGACAGTCTGCCGCCGCTGCGGAGGACGGCTATTTTACCAGCTTCATTACCTCGCCGGTGTCTCCTGTGGTGTTCGCTCTGCTGTTCATGGGCGTGACGGCTTTCATCGTGTACAACGGCGTGGAGGGCGGCATTGAGCGGGTGTCCCGCTACATGATGCCCATTCTGCTGGTGCTGGTGGTCGTGATTGCGGGCTATGCCCTCACCCTGCGCCACGAGGACGCTTCCGGTCAAATGCGCACCGGTATGGAAGGGCTGCGCTACTACCTGACCCCGCACATGGAAGGGCTGACCGTCAGCCGCTTTTTGCAGATCTTGCTGGACGCCATGAGCCAGCTGTTCTTCTCCCTCAGCGTGTCCATGGGTATTATGATCACCTATGGTTCCTACGTCAAACCGGACGTAGACCTGAACAAAGCGGTGAATCAGATCGAGATCTTCGATACCGGCGTGGCTCTGCTGGCCGGTGCCATGATCATTCCTGCCGTGTATGTGTTCTCCGGTACCGAGGGCATGAGCGCAGGCCCCAGCCTGATGTTCGTCTCGCTGCCCAAGGTGTTTGCCGCTATGGGCAAGGCCGGTACTTTCGTGGGCATCCTGTTCTTTGTCACCGCCATTTTTGCCACTCTCACTTCCTGCATCTCGGTGCTGGAATCCATCACAGCCAACTGCATGGAGATCTTCCACTCGGGCCGCAAAAAGACGGTGCTTGTGCTGACGGTCATTTATCTGGCCGCGTCCGCCATCATTGCGCTGGGTTACAGCATCTTCTATTTTGAGGTGCAGCTGCCCAACGGCTCTGCGGCTCAGCTGCTGGATATCATGGACTATGTCAGCAACAGCGTCATGATGCCTTTCATTGCCCTGCTGTCCACCATCCTGATCGGCTGGGTCATGACGCCGGATTACGTCATTGACGAGATGCAGCGGGGCGGCAAGACCTTCCGCCGTAAGAAGCTCTACCGGGTGATGATCCGCTATGTTGCCCCGGTGATGATGCTGGTGCTGTTTTTGCAGTCCACCGGGATTCTTGCTTAAAAGGCTACTCTTCCATGTATCAGGGCGTAAACTTCTGCATTCCCACGGAAATTGACGCCATTGAGGGTGCATATAAGTACCGGAAAGACTGATGATGCCAGTTTTAGCGGATGGTTCTGCGGAGCCATCCGTTTTTTCTTATTCAGATTGCATTTTTTCTGTTTTCTCTTGACGATGCCCCGCCAATGGAGTAGGATTGTGCTGCAAAAATGAATTGCAAAAGAGGAGTTCTAAATGCAAATCAGCCTTTTATTGATGCAGCAGATCGCGCAGCTATTTCTGATTCTGCTGATGGGATATGCCGTTGTGAAAACCGGCCTGTTGAAGTCATCGGACAGTAAGGTGCTGTCTGTGGTCTTTGTCTATCTGGTCATGCCCTGTGTCGTTCTGAACGCCTTTCAGATCAAGGATACTCCGGAGATCCGCACCGGGCTGCTTTATTCCATGGGCATCGCCGTTGGAATGCACGTTGTATTTCTGCTTCTGAATGCGCTGTTCCGCAAGTCTCTCAAGCTGGACGCCGTGGAGCAGGTCAATATCATTTACAGCAATGCCGCCGCGCTGGTCATCCCCATTGTGCAGGCCCTGCTGGGGGAGAAATATGTTGTCTACTCCTGCGCCTTTGTCATTGTACAGCTGGTACTGCTCTGGACCCATGCAAGCGCCTGCCTGCAGGGGTCTGCCCGGCTGGAATGGCGCAAGCTCCTTACCAATGTCAACCTGATCGCCATTGCAGCCGGTGCGCTGCTGTACCTGCTGCACGTCTCGCTGCCCGCCCCGATCACCAGCACACTGAGCAGTGTCGGCAATATGATCGGCCCCATGGGAATGCTGCTGGCAGGCATGGCCATTGCGGAAGTGCCCCTGAAAAAGGTTTTCTGCACCCCGCGCAACTATCTGCCGGTGTTTCTGCGTCTGCTGGGTGTTCCGCTGGTCATCGTTCTGCTGCTTTGGGCAGTTCACGCATCCCTTTGGATCCCGGACGGCAAGTCCATCCTGATGACGGTCTACCTTTCTGCTATTACCCCCGCCTGTGCAACAGTCACCTCCATGGCACAGCTCTATGACCGGGATGCTTCTCATTCCAGCGCGATCTATGTCCTGAGCACGCTGCTTTCCATCCTGACCATGCCGCTGATGATCGGGTTGTTTGAGCTGCTGCTCTGAAATACGGAAAAAGGCCGTCCGGCACCGCAGCAGGGCTGCCTTTACAATTACAAGGATGTGTCTCTATGAAACTACTCAAACAATTCATTCAGCAGGAAACGGTCCTCACCGCAGCCGCTGTGCTGGCCGTTGTCTCCGCCTTCTTTGTTCCACCGGATGCGCAGTATCTCGGCTACATCGACCTGCGCACGCTGGCGATTTTGTTTTCCCTGATGACGGTCATGGCCGGGCTGCGGCGGCAGGGCTTTTTTGATGGGCTGGGACGGGCATTGCTGTCCCGCACCCACAGCACCTTTCAGCTGACGCTGGTACTGGTCGGGCTGTGCTTTTTCGGAAGCATGCTCATCACCAACGATGTTTCCCTGCTGACCTTCGTTCCCTTTACGTTCGTGGTCCTGAGCCGTCTGGGAGCGGATGTCCGCCGCGCTCTTTTGATCCCGGTGGTCTGTATGCAGACCATTGCGGCAAACCTTGGCAGTATGCTGACCCCCATCGGCAACCCGCAGAACCTCTATCTTTACGGAAAAAGTGGCATGAGCATCGGGGGATTTGTGCTTCTTATGCTGCCCTACACCCTGGTCTCTCTGCTCCTGCTGCTGGCTTGGGCAGCGCTGGTCTGCCGAAAAGCCTCTGCCGCCCTCTCCGTGAATGAGTTTGTTTCTTCCTCTGCATCTCAGGGGGATCAGAAGATCATCCTGCTGTATCTGGTTCTGTTTGCCGTCTGCCTGCTGTCCGTGATTCGGGTGCTGCCCTATGGCATTGCCTTTGCCGCTGTACTCGTCTGCGCCCTTTTTGCAGACCCGCACACCTTGCGGACGGTGGACTATTCCCTGCTTTTGACCTTTGTGGCTTTTTTCATCTTCATTGGCAATCTGGGGCGCATTCCGGCCTTTTCCGGCTGGCTGCAGGAGTTTTTGACCGGCCGGGAAGTTCTGGTGGCGGTTCTTGCTTCGCAGGTCACCAGTAATGTTCCCGCTGCCCTGCTGCTGTCCGGGTTCACGGCAGAGACACAAGCCCTCATCATCGGTACCAATCTGGGAGGTCTTGGCACTTTGATCGCATCCATGGCCAGTCTTATTTCCTACCGACAAATCGCACGGGAGCTGCCACAGGGGAAGAAGCAGTATTTTGGGCTGTTCACCCTGTCCAACCTGATCTTCCTTGCGCTCCTGCTGGGCGTGTGGTTCTTGCTCCGTTGACCATGGCAGATGACTTATGGTTTTTCTATAAAGCTAAAAAAGGGGAGTTCCGTCACGGACGAAGATCCGGGCAGAGCTCCCTTTGGTTTTATCGTATACAGTTATCAAGTAAAGAATAAAAGTTTTGCAAAACAACCACTACAAAGCTCAAATCGTAAGCGGTCAACTGCTTTTGAAAAGAGCCGGCAAACAGCACCCACATCCCCATGGGCATCCCGGCATATTTCATTGTCTGTCTCCAAATCCGATCTTCACGATCTGCATTTTCATCCCGTTGTCCCCGACCTTGGCGAGAAACCGGAAAAAGCCGCTGACAGAAGGATCTTTCAAATCGTTGTACCCCATCATATAGCCCCTGCTGGATACTTGCAAACGGT
>ERZ1026983.28-NODE-28-length-95092-cov-16.835380_pt1 | contig 95092 bp, 80 predicted proteins | sample MGYA00519559_ERZ1026983 | MGnify/ENA primary metagenome ERZ1026983 (study PRJEB26926, sample SAMN06164406) | human gut metagenome | biome: ENVO:00009003; feature: ENVO:2100002; material: ENVO:00002003 | host: Homo sapiens | place: USA | collected 2012 ... | reverse complement strand
GGTAGGGAGGGGGGACTCGGAACACCCCTCCCTGCCTCTGGCCCAGCGGAGCGTCTTTGCACGCTGCTGGCAGGCAGAAAGTTGCCCCGCAGAGCGCCACACTTTTCTGGTTCTCTTTTGGTGTCAAAAGAGAACATCTCTCGGCTATATCCTCTTCCCCTCTCCCCTGTTCCACATGGAACAATTCACTTCTCTGCGGCGGCGGTGGGGATGCGCACGGTGTACTCGATGTATCCGTCCTTCTCTTCCCGGTGGGCGGTGGCGGGCACGCCGTTGTCGGTCATCAGCCGGATGGCGTGGTCGATGGTATTGACAAAGATGCGCACGTCCCGCACCATGGAGATGCGGTGCCCGGCCTTGGGCGGGCTGTTCAGCAGCTGCTCGATGTAGCTGTCGGTCTGACGGGCGTTCAGGCGGCGCTTGGCGATGGTGATGAGCGCTTCGCTGCGGCGGTTCTCCGGCAGACGCAGCACCGCGCGGGCGTGGCGCTCGGTAAGGTTGTTGTCCAGCACGAACTGCCGCTGGTCTGCCGTCAGCTGCAACAGCCGCAGCTTGTTGGCAAAGGTGGGCTGCGCCATGCCCAGACGCTTGGCGGCTTCGGCTTGGGTGCAGTCCCACAGCACCATCACATCCCGCAGCCCCTGCGCCTGTTCAAAGGGGTTCAGGTCGGCGCGCTGGATGTTTTCCAGCAGACCCAGCGCGGCGGTGCGGTCGTCGGCGTAGCTGCACAGGATGGCGGGGATGGTGGTCATCTTTGCCAGCTGGCAGGCGCGCAGCCGCCGCTCCCCTGCCACCAGCTCGTAGCCCTCTGCCGCCCTGCGCACCGTGACCGGCTGGAGCAGACCGTTTTCCCGGATGCTCTGCGCCAGCGCCGTCAGCTCCTGCTCGTCAAAGCTTTTGCGCGCCTGAAAGGGCGACGGATGGATCTGGTCGATGGGCAGAGAGAGTAATTTCCCGGACGTTTTCTTGCGTTCAAACATGATGCTGCCCCTTTCCTGTGAAATAAACCTTCGGTTTTTCCACATTTCTCCGGGAAATCGTGGAAAACCTGTTCAGCTTCAGTGTAGCACACAAAGAAAGACCCCGCCAGAAATTTCGTTCGGCAGGGTCTTACAGGTTGCGTCAAGTTATGCGTTATTTCAGCGGGCTTTTTGCAATTTTACCGCCGTTTCTGGGGTATGCTGTCGGAGTTTGCGAAATCTTTTTGCACAAAATCAGCGTGCGGGTGTCGCCGCCGGGCAGGTGCAGGGTGCGGGTCTCGCGGTACTCGCCGCCCAGCTTTTTGATAGCGCCCCGGGCGGCGGTCAGCTCCTCTTCCCCGGAAGCACCCTTCATGGCAAGGAAGTTGCCGCCCACCTTCACCAGCGGCAGGCAGTATTCTGCCAGCATGGGCAGGGCTGCCACGGCGCGGGCAGAAGCAAGATCAAACTGTTCCCGCCACACCTTGCGGGCGGCTTCCTCGGCGCGCTCCTTGGCAAACTCCACCCCGGTCAGACCCAGCTGGGCGCAGGCGTACTTCAAAAAGTCCACCCGCTTGCCGGTGGGTTCCATCAGGGTCAGTTCCAGCTCCGGCTTGAAGATCTTGGTCACGATGCCCGGAAAGCCTGCCCCGGCACCTACGTCCACCATACGCCCGGCAACCTCCGGCTGGCTGGCAAACAGCAGGCTGTCGAGGAAGTGCTTATCCTCGATGCCCTCCGGGTCAGTGATGGCGGTCAGGTTGACCTTCTGGTTGTAGTCTACAAGGATCTGGGCAAAGGCATCCAGCTGATCCAGCTGGGTGCCGGTGAGGGTGATGTTCCATGTGGAACACTTTTCCTCCAACCGCTGTTTGTCGATCATAGTGTTTTCCTTTCTGTCGGGTGGTTGAGGTAGCGCAATCGTTTATTTTATCGCAAATTCGTATTATTTTTGTTGTTTCCCTGCCAGTGCGATGCTCAGCTGCGCCACATCGGAGGGCGAAACACCGGGGATACGCCCCGCCTGCCCCAGATTGCGGGGACGGATGCGGGCAAGCTTTTCCCGGGCTTCCAGCGTCAGGCCGGTCAGGGCGGCATACTCAAAATCCTCCGGGATGAGGGTCTTTTCGTGGCGTGCCACCTCCCGGATCATCCTGTCCTGTCGGGCGATGTAACCGGCATACTTGATCTCCGTCTCCAGCCGCTCCGCCAGCATGGGGGTGATCTCCTCTCCCCAGCCGATGATGCCCGCCACCAGCGGGTAACTGATCTCCGGGCGGCGCAGTAGCTCCTCGGCAACGCCGCCCTCGGCGGCGGGGGCAAGACCGGCGGCTTCCATGGCGGCGCGCAGGTCGGCAGTGCGCAGGTGTGCTTCGTGCAGGCGGCGGCGCTCGGCTTCCAAAATCTGCTGGGTGTGCTGGTACTTTGCCCAGCGGTCATCCTGCACAAGGCCGTATTCCCTGCCAATGGGGGTCAGGCGCTGGTCGGCGTTGTCCTGCCGCAGGGTCAGCCGGTACTCGCTGCGGCTGGTCATCATGCGGTAGGGGTCCATGACGCCCTTGGTCACAAGGTCATCCACCAGCGTGCCCAGATAGCTGGTGTGCCGGGGCAGCACCAGCTGCTCTAAGCCCAGCGCGTTGCGGGCGGCGTTCAGACCCGCCAGCAGACCCTGTGCGGCGGCTTCCTCGTAGCCGGAGGTGCCGTTGAACTGCCCTGCCCCGTACAGTCCCCGCACCACCTTGCTTTCCAGCGTGGCTTCCAGACTGGTGGGGTCTACGCAGTCGTACTCAATGGCGTAGGCGGGGCGCATGATCTCCAGATGCTCAAAGCCTTTGATGCTGTGGTAGAAAGCGTTCTGCACGTCCTCCGGCAGGCTGCTGGACGCACCCTGCAGATACATTTCCTCGGTGTTCTCGCCGCAGGGCTCTACGAACAGCGGGTGACGGTCCTTGCCGGAGAAGCGCACCACCTTATCCTCAATGGAGGGGCAGTAGCGCGGGCCGACACCCTCGATCATGCCGCCGTACAGCGGGCTGCGCTGGATATTATCCAGAATGATCTTGTGGGTCTCGGGGTTCGTGTAGGCGATCCAGCATTCCACCTTGTTGTGCATGGGTGCATCGGTCAAAAAGCTGAAGGGCTGCAGTTCGCTGTCCGGGTCGCCGGGCTGGCATTCCAGCTTGGAAAAATCAATGCTGCGGCGGTGCACCCGGGCAGGGGTGCCGGTCTTGAACCGGCGCAGCGGCAGACCGGCGGCTTTCAGGCTGTCGGTCAGGGCGTTGGCGGCGTGCATCCCATCCGGGCCAGACGCATACCACGCATCGCCCACAAAAATTTTGCCGCCGAGGTTCGTACCGGTGGCAAGCACCACGCACTTGGCGGTGTATTCGCCGTGCAGCTGGGTGACAACACCCTTCACATGACCGTTTTCCACTTCCAGCGCCACCACCTCGGCCTGATGGATGGCCAGACCCGGGGTCTGTTCCAGCGCATGCTTCATGTATTCGTTGTAGCGGCGGCGGTCGGTCTGCACCCGCAGTGCGTGCACGGCGGGGCCTTTGCCCTTGTTCAGCATCCGGCTTTGCAGATAGGTGGCGTCTGCCGCCAGACCCATCACGCCGCCCAGCGCATCCACTTCCCGCACCAGCGTGCCCTTGGCGGTGCCGCCGATGCTGGGGTTGCAGGGCATATTGCCGATGGCGTCCAGACTCATGGTAAAGACAGCCGTTTTTGCGCCCAGCACAGCAGCTGCATGGGCGGCTTCGATGCCCGCATGGCCAGCGCCGATGACGATGACATCATAATCTCCTAAGTGGTTCATATACTTTCGGGTTTCCTCTAATCAATGATTTGAATTTATTTCCCCACACAGAACCGCTCGAACACCTGTTCGATGACGGCTTCCGAGGCGTTTTCGCCGGTCAGGTCGCAGAGCGCGTCCAGCGCATCATCCACGCAGACCGAAACGGCGTCCAGCCCAAATCCGCCTGCGGCGGCATCCAGTGCACCGGCTACGGCGTCCCGGGCGCGGAGGGCAGCAGAAAGCTGCCGCTGCCCGGACAGGCTGGCGGCGTGGGGGTCGATGCTGCCCGTGCCCAGCAGCCGCGCCACCGCAGCGGCGATGACCTTGCGGCTCCCCTCTTCCCGGCAGCAGACCGGCAGCACCATGGCAAAATAGGGGGCGATGAGTTCCGCATCGAACCGGGTGGGCTTGTCCTCCTTGTTGACAAGGGCAATGGCGGGACGGCCCGCGCAGCGCTGCGCCAGCGCCAAGTCCTCCCGGCTGGGCGGCTCAGAGCCGTCAAAGACGGCAAGGATCAACCCGGCTTCTTCCAGTTTTTTCCAGCTTCGGCGAATACCCTCGGCTTCAATGGCGTCCTCGGTCTCCCGCAGACCGGCGGTGTCGAAGAGGTTCAGCCGGATATCTCCCAGCTGCACCGCCTGCTCCACCACATCGCGGGTGGTACCCGCCACCGGGGTGACGATGGCGCGGTCAAACCCAGCCAGCAGGTTCAGCAAGGTGGACTTGCCCGCGTTGGGGCGTCCCACGATGGCGCAGTCCACGCCCTCGCGCAGCACCGCACCGGCATCGTAGCCGCGGATGAGGGCGTCCAGTTCCTCCCGCACTGCGCCCAGCACGGTGCGCAGATGGGCGGGGTCCAGCTCCGGCACATCCTCCTCCGGGAAGTCCACCCAAGCGGCCAGATGCGCCTGCAGGGCGGTCAGCTGGGCTTTCTGGGCGTTGATCTTTTTCGCCAGCGCACCGCCCAGCGCGGCGTTTGCCAGCGCTGCCCCCTGCCGCCCGTCTGCCGAGATCAGGTCCATGACCGCTTCGGCCTGGGTCAGGCCCAGCTTGCCGTTCAGGAAGGCACGGCGGGTGTACTCGCCGGGGGCGGCAGGCTGCGCACCCGCCGCAAGGCAGGCTTCCACCAGCCGCCGCGCCACCGCATTTCCGCCATGACAGGAAAGCTCCACCACGTCCTCGCCGGTATAGCTGTGGGGCGCGCGGAAAAACAGGGCAACGCCCTCGTCAAAGGCTTCTTCCCTGTCCACAAAATGCCCGAACAGCGCGGTGTAGCCCTTGGCCTCTTCCACTTTTTTTGCCGGGTTTGCCGGGTGGAACACCCGGGCCGCCACCTGATAGCTCTCCGCACCGGAGAGCCGCACCACGGCAATGCCGCCTGCCCCGGGGGGCGTTGCGATGGCGGCAATGGTCGTTCCCTGCATACTGCATCCTTTCCGCGCACCCGTCCTTGCGGGTGTGCTATTCGTGCGCCCGGTACGGCAGAGCCGCCGCAGCGCACACTTTCTGATTTTACAGTTTATTTTACCACGTTTTTGCGCAAAAAGATACACCCGCCACGCGGTTTTTCCACATCTTCCAAAATGTTTGTGGAAAAAGAGATCGAAAATGGCGGGTACTTTCTCTTTGTACTTAATACTTTAGTGCTAAACTTTACGGCTTGAACCCTCTCCGTCATCGCCTACGGCGATGCCACCTCCCCCGAAAGGGGGAGGTTTTGCTCTACTTACCGCCAGATGGCGAAAAGCTCCCCCTTCGGGGGAGCTGCTGAGCGCAGCGAAGCGGAGAGGGTTTACCCCGCGAGAAACTCCCCCAGTCATCTCGCTTTGCTCGATGCCAGATTCCCCTTTTTGTCGCTGCGCGACATCTTCCCCCGCTCCGGGGGAAGTCATCTTCGGAGATGGGGCCTTTGGCATGGCGGCGAAGTTTTTGGCTAAAGTGCAAAACGTCCGGGCGCGCCAGAGGCTCCCTCCCAGAGGGAGCTGGCAAAACCGTCAGGTTTTGACTGAGGGAGTCAAGGGGCTGTTGCAAAAAGCAGCGTCCATATTTTTAACGGTAACATGCGATAATCTTTAAGAAATTTCACAAAAAACAAATTGAAAATTAGTTTAAACAGCGGTATACTGATGACAAGAAAGGCTTTCCATAGAAGGAGGAATCGACATGAAAAGAAAACTTTCTGCTGCACTGCTTACAATAGTACTGCTGTGTATGTGCTTCTGTGGCAGTGCATTTGCGGCTAAAAAACCGAGTATTGAAATTATAACAATGCAGGTCAACTGGGAAGATAATTATGTATGCGACCCGACAATTTATAGCCGCAATAATACGAACAAAACAATGAAATATGTTGATTTCTATGCAACTGCATACAATCGCGTCGGAGACCCTATTCCAGGCGTGGCGACAAAAAAATTAACAGTAGTTGGGCCAATAGAACCTTTTCGAGTGGCGAGAAATAATGGGGCACAGTTGTATATGGATCAGAATTTCTCAGATGATAGTCCGTTTAAATACTATACAGAGTCGGACTATGCCGTATCAATTGGAGAAGATGACGTTTTGACGAGGGTTTATTGTGATTCGTATGGGAATTTCTTTGTTATGCCAGATACAAACAACATTGACAGTTGTACATATCTGTCCGAAGATGAGGTTCAAAATGCAACATGTGACGGCGGATGCAGATTTGATAACGTAATGTGGACAAGCAATATTATCGACCACATTAATGTGGATTATGCGGTAGTTACTTATATGGATGGAAGTAGAGAAACTGTAAGAAATGCCGATAATGGCGCTCATCGGGGAATACGGTTGCAGAACCCGCCGTTTGTACAGCAGTTGGCACAGTACCAAGCAGTTTACAATTACAAGGATTATCTGAAACTGAACCCTGACCTTGCAGAGGTATTTGGGACAAATCAGAAAGCACTTTTTGAGCATTTTGTTACAAATGGCATGAAAGAGGGGCGGCAGGGAAATTATCAGTTCAACCTGGCTGCCTATAAGACAAATAACCCGGATCTTGTAGCAGCGTTTGGCAATAGTAATGTGAAATACTACGAACATTATATTTCTAACGGAAAGGCAGAAGGCAGAATTGCAAGCTAAGGCAATACCGCACAATGGCAATATAACCACAGAAGTGATATAATACAGATATGAACAAATAAATGAGTCTGTCGGCGCTGAGCGATGAGTTGTCGCAGGTGCTGACAAAGAAACGCGAATTTCTAGCAGAGATAGACCGCATCGTACCGTGCTGAACGCAGCGAAGCTGAGAGGGTTCAGCCCGCTGAAAACCTGTGCAGACTTTTCCCGCAGCGCTGCGCTTTCGCAGAAAGCGGCGCTGCAAATGCCGTTTTACTCCACGACCCCCTCCTGTGAAACCAAAAAAGCGCCCCGCATTTCCGGTGGAAATGCGGGGCGCTTCATGGTTCTGTTTCGGGTTACAGCTTACAGCTCGATCTTGCCGAAGCTGAAATCTGCAAAGTCGTCCACGCGCTCGGTGCGCTTTGGTGCTACGGGTGCTGCACTCTCGGCGTCGCGGGGGGCGTAGGTGCGCTCCGGCACGCTGGACGGACGCGGGCCGCGAGGTGCACCGCTGCGGTTGCCGCGGTAGCCGCCGTTGCGGTTGCCGTTCTCGCTGCGGCGCTCACCGCGATAACCGCCATTGCGGTTGCCGCCGGGACGACGGCCATTCCGGTTGCCGCCACGGCCACGGCGCTCGCCGTAGGTATTCTCGGTCTGAGCATCCGGTGCGGTGGAGTAGATGACCACGCGGCGGTCACGACCCTCACCCTTGCTCTCGCTGCGCACACCCTCCATCTTGCTGATGGCAGAGTGGATGATGCGGCGCTCGTAGGGGTTCATGGGCTCCATGGCAAAGCTGCGGCCGGTCTTGCGCACCTTGGCACCAATGCGCTGTGCCAGTGCAGTCAGGTCGCTCTCGCGCTTATCGCGGTAACCGGCAACGTCCAGACCCAGCTTGATGTAATCGCCCTCCAGACGGTTTGCCACAAGGCTTGCCAGATAGGACAGGCTCTCCATGGTCTCGCCACGGCGGCCGATGAGGGCACCCAGCTTTTCACCGTCCAGACGGATGATGGTGGCTTCGCCCTTCTGCACGGCGCTGAAGGTCACATTCTCCACGCCCATCAGGGTGATGACTTCCCGCAGATAGTCCACAGCGGCCTTCACCTTGGCGTTCTCCTCGATGACGATGGGCTCTTCCACCTCTTCTGCCTCCTCGGCAGCTTCGGCGGGCTGCTGGGCAGCGGGGGTCTGCTCTGCGGCGGGAGCGGCAGGCTCCTCCGCAACAGCGGGAACTTCCTCTGCCACAGGAGCAGTCTCCTGCACGGGGGCGGCAGTCTCAACAGGCTGCTCTGCCACCGGCTTTGCGGGTGCAGCGGCGGGGGCATCCGGCAGTTCCACACTCACACGCACCTTGGCGGGGGTGGTCTTTAAGCCCAGAAAACCGGTCTTCTGGGGCATTTCCAGCACTTCATAGCTGACATTCAGATCGTCGGCCTGCACGCCCAGCAGGGCGCAGGCTTTGGCGCGGGCTTCGTCCACCGTCTTGCCGGTGGATTCCTGTGTACGGATCATAACCGTTTACCTCCCTTGTTACTGTTTATCCTGCTTGTCAAGCTCGCTCAGCGGCACGGTGCGCTCGTCCTTGTAGCGCTCGGCGTCCAGCTGACGGGCATACTCCAGCCGGCGCTTGTTCATCTCGCTGGCAGAAAGGTTCTTCTCCATGGTCTTGCCGGTCTTGGGGTCGGTCACCGTGATGGTGGTGTTCTTCACACCACGCTTTTCCTGCTTGCGCTTTGCGGCGATCTCCGCTTCCACGTCCTTACGCATCTTCTCAGGGTCGTAGAACTTGCGCATGACCTGAGTCTGTACGGTCATAACGATGTTGGAAATGACGTAGTACAGAGAGAATGCCAGAGGGAAGGTAAAGCAGAAGAACAGGTACATCAGCGGCATCATGTACATGCTCAGCTTCATGCTGCCCTGCATCTGCTGGCCGGAAGCCTTCATGCTGATGTGGGTGGACAGGAACATAGTGATGACCGACAGCAGCGGCAGCACGATGTCCAGAGAAAGACCCAGCTTCGGGATGCGGGTCAGGTCGATGCCAAGGAAGTTCATGTGCTGGCCGAACTCGGTGATGGTAGCGATCTGCTCGACGCTGAAGCAGCCCAGCACGCCGCTGTTGCCTGCCAGTACCTCGGCGATGATGTTGGTATCGCGGGTGATGGCGGTAAAGGAGATACCGGCGGCGGTCATCGCCTCACCTGCGCTGGCCAGTGCAGCGGCGCTGATGTGGAAAATGCGCTCCAGCGGGTTATACACCACGCCGATAACGCCGAACATGACAAGGAAATTCAGCAGCATGGGCATGCAGCCGGCGGTGGGCTTATAGCCAAAGTCCTGCTGCAGCTTCATCAGCTCAGCCTGCTGCTTTTCGGGCTTGTCCTTGTACTTGGTCTGGATCTCCGCGATCATGGGCTGGAAAGCAGACATTTTCGCCATGCTCTTCTGCTGGCTGGTCTGCAGGGGGATCTTGACGATGTTGATGAGCAGGGTGAAGAGGATGATGTCCCAGCCGTAGTTCGGCAGCAGCTTGTAGATCCACTCCATGACATAGCCGAGAGGACCGCTCAGGATGTAAAAGAAGTTCATACCTTTGTCCATTCTGCCCCGGCTGTGGCCCGGGACGCATTATTTTTTTATCGTAGGACACGCCGCCCACAGTGCAGCGCGTCACAAGAAGCGAAATTAAAAGAGAGTCCGTCATCTCCGTGGTTAGCATCCTCGCCCTCTCCGTCTGCTCCCTCTGGTCGCATCCACCTCTCCCAAAGGGAGAGGCCTTGGCAAAAAGATGAAGCTTGCGTGGACTGCCAAGGGCTCCCACTTTGGGGGAGCTGGCATCGCGTAGCGATGACTGAGAGGGCGAGGACGCTACCCTTCGTCGCCATCTATATCAGCCTGTTTTCAGTAACAGAAACAGGCTTATCCCCTATGCCGCTTTTCAAACAGCTTTGCGGGCTGTAGGTTGCGGGCGGGGCTTTGCCAGCGGCCGGGCGGCGGCACGGGGTCGTATCCCCACTTGCCCAGCGGATTGCACCGGGCAATGCGCCATGCGCCCAGCAGAATGCCCTTGATACAGCCGTGGGTCAGGATGGCCTGCATGGTGTAGTTGCTGCAGCTGGGCGAAAACCGGCAGCTGCGGCCGATCCACGGGCTGAGGGTGTACTGGTAGATGCGGATGGGCACGCACAATGCCCTGCGGCAGAGCATTTGCAGCCGGTTCACCCGCGGGACTCCGGCTTTTGTTTGCGGGCAGGGGGCACGGTGGCGGGCGGCTTTGCGTCCGGGCGCTTGGCCTTATCCGGCAGACCGGCCTGGGCAAACAGCTTTGCCACAACGCTGCTCAGCTGCCAGCTTTTCAGTTTGGGGGTCATGCCCCGGGCCACGAAGATCAGATCGTAGCCGCCGATATTGTAATCCAGATGCTCGTCGATGGCGGCTTTCATCACGCGGCGGGCGCGGTTGCGCTGCACGGCGTGGCCTATTTTTTTGGTGGCGGTCAGGCCCACCCGGGTGTTGCGGCCGCGGGTCTTGAGCACATACAGTACCAGTGCCGGGTTCACATAGGACTTGCCGCGGGCGTACACACGGCCAAACTCGCTGTTGCGGCGGATCGGACGATAACGCATAACGTCGGCACCTCCTTTCGTCCGGGTGCACATGGGTGCACTCTTTAGCCAGTATATCAAAAATTTTTGCAGTTTAAAAGCCCATCCGGGCATTTTTACGAAAAAACTTTTGACGGGTAAAAAAATAAGACCGCCAATGGGATATCAGCGGTCTTTTGTGCGCATATTCATTTCTGCGCCGGATCTCACCTGCAAGGTTTAAGATCAGACAGTCAGGCTCTTGCGGCCCTTTGCACGGCGAGCATTGATGACCTTACGGCCGTTCTTGGTGCTCATGCGGGTCAGAAAGCCATGAACTTCCTTGCGCTGACGCTTCTTGGGCTGAAAAGTTCTCTTCATGGTTGTATCCTCCGTAAAAACTTATCCCCGGTATGGGGTCTTGATCGGTCCCAGATTGGGGACAGGCTTGCAATTCAACAGTATATCGCATAGTATGACGTTCTGTCAAGCATTTTTTGCAGTTTTCTGCAAACTTTTTTCTGATTTTTCTGTTAAAAGCTTTTCAACTTTTTCACCATTTTGCTGTGGAAAACTTTTTTCTACCAGATATTGTGGTCTTTTTGGCGTTTTTCCACAAGGCTGCTGTACCATCTTATCTTATGTATTATAAATTACATTATAGTAATATAGACGCAGGGAGATTTTTGTGGTATACTAACGTGGTATCAGCAGCATTGTTGAAAACTTCGACCGATTCAATGGAGTGGATGTTTTATGGATTCTTTCAAGGACGTTTTAGAAGCGGCCCAGATGTACTGCAAGGCGCAGATGGCCGAGCCAACGTACAATCTCTATATCGACGGGTTGGAGCCCATCAGCTTTGAGGACTCCAGCCATATCACCCTGTCGGTGCGCAACGATTTTATCTGCAAGATCGTCACCGACCGGTACCTTGGCCTGCTCAAGGAGGCCTTCAAGTCCGTGCTGGGCTTTGATGTGGACATCACCCTTGTGGTGCCCAGCACCCCGCCCCACGAAGTAGTGCTGGCCCAGCAGTACGAGGCAAACCCCGCCTCCCCGCAGGGCAACTACGAATTCACCTTCGAAAACTTCATCAAGGGGCCGTCCAACCAGTTTGCGTTTGCTGCTGCGCAGGCTGTGGCGGCAAACCCCTCCGGGGCCTATAACCCCCTGTTCATCTACGGCGGCTCCGGCCTTGGCAAGACCCATCTGCTGACCGCCATTCAGACCGAGATCAAGCGCACCCACCCCGATTTCGTCATCATGTATGTCACCTGTGAGCAGTTCACCAACGAGCTGATCGCCGCCATCCGCGCCGGCAGCACCGAGGACTTCCGCATGAAGTACCGCGTGGCAGACCTTTTGCTGGTGGACGATATCCAGTTCATCGCGGGCAAGGAGTCCACGCAGGAAGAGTTCTTCCACACCTTCAACTCCCTGCATGACGCCCACAAGCAGATCGTCATCGCCTCCGATCGCCCCGCCAAGGAGATCAAGAGCCTGGAAGAGCGTCTGCGCACCCGCTTTGAGTGGGGTCTGACCGCCGATGTGCAGCCGCCGGATTTTGAGACCCGGGTGGCCATCGTGAAGCGCAAGGCAGAGCTGCTGCATCTAGATCTGCCCGAGGACGTGGCAGAGTTCATTGCCAACCACCTGAAAAACAACATCCGCCAGCTGGAGGGCGCAGTGAAAAAGCTGAACGCCTATTATATGCTGGAGGGCATCCAGCCGGTGATCAGCGTGGCGCAGAACGCCATCAAGGATATCCTCAACGAGACCCAGCCGGTGCCGGTGACCATCGAAAAGATCATCGGCGAGGTATCCCGCACCTTCAACGTGTCCCCTGCCGACATCCGGGGCACCAAGCGCAACGCCAATGTGGCTTCTGCCCGACGCGTTGCCATCTATATCCTGCGGGAGGTCACCGGCATGAGCATGGAGGAGATCGGGCGGGAATTCTCCGGCCGCGACCACTCCACCATCGTCTACTCCCTCAAGACCATGGAGCGGGACATGAAGAACGACCAGCACCTGCGGGAGACCGTGAGCGATATCATCAAGAACGTGAAAGCTTAAACCGGGGGAAACCGGGCAAAAGTCATACTCATTTCAGGGTGTGACCCCAAAATATGGGGAGAAACCGGAACAAAAAGGGGAAAATACGCCTATATCTTGTGGCAAAAAGGCGAAGCTTTCCACACTTTCCACTTAGTTTTCAACATTTAACATCAGTTCTTCACATCGGCTGTGGAAAGAATCACCGTTCCCCACCTTTCAACATTTCCTTCACGAGCCTTCCACAACCCGGTGGAAATCCAAAGCCCCGCATCCCGGCAAGACATTTCCGGGTTTTCAACATCTTCCCCACCCCCTACTACGGTTACTACAACAAGTTCAATATATTACTGCCTTCCGGCAGCAGCCCAAAGGACAGATATTCCGCCGGAAGTGTGAAAAAAGGAGAGATACTGTTTTGAACATCGTCTGCGATAAAACGCTGCTCAGTGCAGCCATCGACGGCGTTTCCAAAGCTGTCACCATGCGCTCGTCCATCCCGGTGCTGGAGGGCATTCTGCTGAAGGCCGAAGGTTTTCAGCTCACCCTGACCGGCTACGATCTGGAAATGGGCATCGTGACCACCATCGAAGCCAACATCAAGGAGCCCGGCGAGATCGTACTGAATGCAAAGCTGCTCAGCAGCATGATCAGCCGGATGCCGGCAGGTCAGATCAGCATTGTGGCTGCCGATAACGGCAAGACCACCATCCAGAGCGGCGTGGCACAGTTTGAGATCCAGTCCATGCCGGCTACCGATTTCCCGGATCTGCCCAACACCGGCGCGGAGCAGACCCTGATCATCAAGACCGGCGTGCTGCGGGACATGATCGAACGCACCTTGTACGCGGTCAGTCAGGACGAGAAAAAACCCGCCCACACCGGCGAGCTGTTCGAGATCGAGCTGGACAAGCTGACCATGGTGGCACTGGACGGCTACCGCCTTGCCATTGTGGAGCGCCCCATCACCGCCGTGAAGGATATCCGCATCATCGTGCCCAGCAAGACCATGACCGAGGTGTCCCACCTGCTGGCCAACGATGACGAGGAGGACGTGCACATCAGTGCCAACCGCCGCTATGTGGTGTTCACCACCGCCGGTTACACCATCATGAGCCGCCTGATCGAGGGCGAGTTTTTGAATTACCGCAACGTCATCCCCGCCGGAAGCCGCACCCGGGTGACCATCGACACCAAGGACTTCATCTCCACCATCGAGCGCGCTTCCCTGATTATTACAGAGCGTTTAAAAAATCCCCTCCGCATCTCCTTTACAGAGGGTAAAGTCGTGGTGCGCTGCCAGACGAACCTTGGCCGCGTGGTGGACGAGTTCAGCGCCGCCTGCGAGGGCGATGAGGTAGAAATCGGTTTCAACAACCGCTATCTGCTGGATGCGCTGCGCAACGCCCGCACCGAGCAGGTGCGCATGGAGATCAGCGGCCCCTTGAGCCCGGTCAAGGTGCTGCCGGTAGAAGGCAACGACTTTTTGTATCTGGTACTGCCGGTACGGTTTAAAAACGACTAAGGAGCGCGTTTTATGCAGAAGATTCTCATTCATACCGAGTTTATCAAGCTGGATGCCCTGCTCAAATTTGCCGGCCTGTGCGAGACCGGCGGCGAAGCCAAGGAGCTGGTGCAGGGCGGTGCTGTGAAAGTGAACGGTGAGGTGTGCACCATGCGGGGCAAAAAGTGCCGCGCCGGAGATATCATCGAGCTGGACGGGCAGAGCGTAGAGATCGGGCAGGGTCAGTAAATGCGTCTGCTTTCGCTGGAAGTACAGAACTATCGCAATATTTGTGCGGCACGGCTGGAGCCCGGCCGGGAGCTTACCGTCATCTGCGGCAACAACGGCCAAGGCAAGACGAACCTTCTGGAAGCCATCTGGCTGCTGACCGGCGGCAAAAGCTTCCGGGGCGGTAAGGATGCCGAGCTTGTGCGCCGGGGAGAAGCATTCGCGGTGCTGGAAGCCGACACCCAGCGGGACCGGCCGGAAGGCTGTGAGCCCGCCGAGCCTGCCCACATCCGCATGACCGTGGGCACCCCGGAAGCCGCAAAGCCCGGCCGCTATGCGGCGGTGAACGGCGCAGCGCCCAAGCGGGCGGCGGCGCTGGCAGGCAGCTTTCCGGCGGTGGTGTTCGACCCCGGCCACCTGAGCCTTGTCAAGGGGGCTCCGGAGGGGCGGCGCAAATTTCTGGACGCTGCGCTGTGCCAGCTGTACCCCGGGTATCTGGCCAGTTACCGCCGCTATGTGCGGGTTTTGCAGCAAAAAAATGCGCTGCTGCGCCACTCTGCAAACGGGCAGGAGCGCCCCTATGCGGAAAAGCGCACCCTGCTGGAGGTGCTCAACACCGAGCTTGCCGCGCAGGGTGAGGCCCTGCAGCAGCGGCGGCGGGAGTATCTGACACTGCTGGCTCCCCGCGCCTGTGCCAACTACGCGGAGCTTTCCCACGGGGCGGAGCGGATGAGCATCCGCTATGCCGCCCAGTTTGCGCCGGGCGGGCTTGCCGCACTGCTGCGTCAGCGGCAGGAGGAGGAGCTGCGCGCCGGGCAGAGCCTGTGCGGCATCCACCGCGAGGACCTGGAGCTGCTGCTGGACGACCAGCCTGCCCGGGTGTATGCCAGTCAGGGACAGCAGCGCAGCGTGGTGCTGAGCCTGAAAATGGCGGAAGCCGCAGCCGCGGCGCAGATCACCGGGGAGCACCCGGTACTGCTGCTGGATGATGTGCTGAGCGAGCTGGACGAAGGGCGCAAGCAGTATCTGCTCACCTGCATGAAGGAAAAGCAGACCTTTGTGACCAGCTGCGATGACACGGACTTTTTAAAGACCGACGGCGAGGTGTACCGCATGGACGGCGGGGTGCTGAACCGGGTTTGACAGCATGGATAAATGTTGTAAGCGATACCGCATAAAAGCTGCATTTTCGTGGGCTTTATGCAAACAAAAGACACGGGAGAAAATACAGTATGTATATTCATCTGGGGCGGGACTATGTCCTGAACGACCGTGACATCATTGGTATCTTTGACCTTGAGACCACCACCACCTCCCCCCGGGGGCGGGAGTTTTTGAACTACGCCCAGAAGAACGGGGCGGTGGTCAGCCTTTCGGACGAGCTGCCCCAGTGCTATGTGCTGGCAGACGGAGGGCTGGTGGATGCGGTGTATCTTTCGGAGCTGTCCAGCGCCGCCATGCGCCGCAGAGCGCAAAAGATGGTGGAGTGAAATTTGCGGAAAACGGGCGGAAGATCCACAGAAAAAAGAGGGATGGGAAAGCCCCGGAACTGCCCGGAAAGCCGCACCGTGCCAGCCGGAATGCCCGCTGCGGGCAGCGCGTGAAAACACAACAAAACGGCGAGAAAAAAGTACACCATGGTGTACCGGTTCCCGCTTTGCTATAATTTGAAAAAACAAACGCAAAAATGAACAAAAGGGAGAAAGGATATGGCAGAAGAAATCATTACCAGTACAAATGCCGATACCGTAACCGACCACGAGTATAACGCCAGCGAGATCCAGGTGCTGAAGGGTCTGGAGGCGGTGCGCAAGCGCCCGGGTATGTATATCGGCTCCACCGGTGAGCGCGGTCTGCATCATCTGGTGTACGAGATCGTGGACAACGCCATTGATGAGGCGCTGGCGGGTTACTGCGACCACATCGAGGTCAAGATCCTGAAAGATAACATCATTCAGGTCACCGATAACGGCCGCGGCATCCCCGTGGACATTCAGGCCGATACCGGTCTGCCCGCCGTCACCGTGGTGTACACCATCCTGCACGCCGGCGGCAAGTTCGGCGGCGAAAATTCCGGCTACAAGGTGGCCGGCGGTCTGCACGGCGTGGGCGCTTCGGTGGTCAACGCCTGCTCCGAGTGGCTCACTGTCAATGTGCGCCGCGACGGCAAGGAGTACGAGCAGACCTTCCGGCGGGGCGACCCGGACGGCGACCTCAAGTGCATCGGCACGGTAGCCGAGGGCGTCACCGGCACCCGGGTCACCTTCAAACCCGACCCGGAAATGTTCAAGGACACCACCGTCTACGACTTCGACACGCTGGAAAAGCGCCTGCGGGAGGAAAGCTTCCTGAACGCCGGTGTCAAGATCACCCTGACCGATGAGCGTCAGCTGTACACCCCCGTGCTGGAGGATGGGCAGGAGGGCGACCCCTGCTACCGCTCCGAGGTCATGTGCTACGAGGGCGGCATCAAGAGCTTTGTCACCTATCTGGGCGAAAAGCGCAAGCTGGAAGTGCTGCACCCCAATGTCATCTACCTCAAGGGGCAGACCGACCGCGGCGTGGCGGAGATCGCTTTGCAGTACAATTCCAGCTACAACGAGCTGCTTCTGAGCTTTGCCAACAACGTCAACACCCCGGACGGCGGCACCCACGAAGAGGGTTTCAAGGCCAGCCTGACCCGCGTGTTCAACGACTACGGCCGCAGCCACGGCCTGCTGAAGGACAAGGACGAGAACCTGTCCGGCGCAGACGTGCGCGAGGGTCTGATCTGCGTCATCTCGGTCAAGCTGCAGGAGGCCGAATTTGAAGGCCAGACCAAGGCAAAGCTGGGCAATACCGAGATCCGCACCCTCGTTTCCAACATGGTCTACTCCAAGCTGATGGAGTTCTTTGAGGAGAACCCCGGCGTGGCAAAGGCCATTTTTGAAAAAGCAACGCAGGCCGCCCGCGCCCGCGCCGCCGCCAAAAAGGCCCGCGAACTGGTGCGCCGCAAGAGCGCGCTGGAGACCAGCCGGATGCCCGGCAAGCTGGCAGACTGCCGCGAAAAAGACCCCAGCCGCACCGAAATCTTCATCGTCGAGGGCGACTCTGCAGGCGGCTCTGCCAAGATGGGACGCGACTCTGCCATTCAGGCCATTCTGCCGCTGTGGGGCAAGATGCTGAACGTGGAAAAGGCCCGCGCCGATAAAATTTACGGCAACGACAAGCTGATGCCGGTGGTGCTGGCACTAGGCTGCGGCATCGGTGACGAGTTCGATATCTCCAAGCTGCGGTACGACAAGGTGTTCATCATGGCCGATGCGGACGTGGACGGCTCCCACATCTGCACCCTGATGCTGACCTTCTTCTTCCGCTATATGCGCCCCCTCATCGAGCAGGGGCATGTGTATGTGGCACAGCCGCCCCTGTTCAAGGTGCAGAAGGGCAACACCATCAAGTACGCCTACAACGACGCGGAAATGGCCATCCTCTCGCAGGAGATGCCCGGCGCAAAGGTGAACCGCTATAAGGGCCTTGGTGAGATGAACCCCGAACAGCTGTGGGAGACCACCATGAACCCGGACAACCGGGTCATCGTGCAGATCACCATCGAGGATGCCGAAAAGGCTGACGAAGCCTTTACCATCCTGATGGGCGATCAGGTGGAGCCCCGCCGCCGCTTTATCGAGACCAACGCCCAGTACGCAAAGCTGGACGTGTAAGACACGGAGGAACAAATGGAAGAAGATTATGTGATGATACCGGGCAGCGGAACCAAAAAGATCATCCGCGACGTCAAAAAGGAGATCGAAACGGCCTTCCTGGATTATTCCATGTCGGTCATCGTGTCCCGCGCCCTGCCCGATGTGCGGGACGGCTTGAAGCCCGTCCACCGCCGCATCCTGTACACCATGCATGAGCGCGGCAACGACCCCAGCCATGCATACCGCAAATCTGCCGATACCGTTGGTGCGGTGCTGGGCTCTTACCACCCCCACGGCGACGCATCGGTCTACGACGCCATGGTACGTCTGGCACAGGACTTCTCGCTGCGCTATCCGCTGGTGGATGGTCAGGGTAACTTTGGTTCTGTGGACGGCGACCCCCCGGCTGCTTACCGTTACACCGAGGCCCGCATGAGCCGCATGGCGGTGGAGATGCTGACCGATATCGAGAAGGACACCATCGACTGGGACCCCAACTTTGACGAGACCAAAAAGGAGCCCAGCGTGCTGCCCTGCCGCTTCCCGAACCTGCTGGTCAACGGCAGTCAGGGCATCGCGGTCGGTATGGCCACCAACATCCCGCCCCACAACCTGAGCGAGGTCATTGACGGCTGCATCGCCTATATCGATGACCCGGACATCGACCTGCCCGGCCTGATGGAGCACATCAAGGGACCGGACTTCCCCACTGCCGGCATCATCATGGGACGCAGCGGCATCCGCGCCGCCTACGCCACCGGACGCGGCAAGATCACCCTGCGCGGCCGCGCCACCATTGAGGAGACCAAGAACGGCCGCACCCAGATCATCATTACGGAAATTCCCTATATGGTCAACAAGGCGCGTCTGATCGAGCACATGGCAGACCTTGTCAAGGAAAAGCGCATCGAGGGCATCACCGGCCTGAACGATGAGACAAACCGCAAGGGGATGCGCATCGTGGTGGATATCCGCAAGGACGCCAATGCACAGGTCATCCTGAACCAGCTGTACCAGTACACCCAGCTGCAGGACACCGTGGGCGTCATTATGCTGGCCATCGACCATAAGGTGCCCAAGGTGCTCACCCTGAAGCAGATGCTGCAGAAGTATGTGGAGTTTCAGGACGAGGTGGTGCGCCGCCGCACCCAGTACGACCTGAAAAAGGCCAAGGAACGCGCCCACATTCTGGAAGGTCTGAAGAAGGCCACCGACATCGTGGACGAACTGATCGCCACCATCCGCGCCTGCAAGGGCGGTATGGCAGAAGCCAAAGCTGCCATCATGGAGCAGTTCGGCTTTGACGACCCGCAGGCAGACGCCATCGTCAAGCTGCAGCTGGGTCGTCTGGCTGGTCTGGAGATCCTGAAGATCGAGGAAGAGCTGGCCAGCCTGCACGCCAAGATCGAGGACTGGGAAGCTATTCTGGCCGATGACGCCCGGGTACTTGCCATCGTCAAGGACGAGCTGCTGGAAATGAAGAAGCGCTTCGGCGACGAGCGCCGCACCGAGATCCAGTCCGTGACCGGTGAGGTGGATATCGAGGATCTGATCGCCGAGGAGCAGTGTGTCTACACCCTGACCGAGGCCGGTTATATCAAGCGTCAGCTCAAGGCCACCTATCAGGCACAGCGCCGCGGCGGACGCGGCATCTCCGGCATGACCCGCAAGGAAGAGGATATCGTGCAGGAGATGTTCGTAGGCTCCACCCACGACTATGTGCTCTTTGTCACTGACCGTGGCCGTCTGTTCCGCATCAAGGGCTACACCATCGCCGAGGGCAGCCGCACCAGCAAGGGTATGAATATCGTCAACCTGCTGCAGCTGGCAGAGGGCGAAAAGGTCACCAACATGATCTGCCAGAGCAAGGATGCTGAGCAGTCGGGCGGCTATGTGACCATGGTCACCAAGCAGGGTCTGATCAAGCGCACCCCGCTGGAACAGTACGCCAACATCCGCAAGAGCGGCCTGATCGGCATTGCCCTGAACGAGGGCGATGCCTTGGCTTGGACCCGCCTGACCTCCGGCCACGATATGCTCATCGTTGCCACCCGCAACGGTCAGGCCATCCGCTTCAACGAGGAGGACGCCCGCCCGATGGGCCGTAACGGCCACGGCGTGCGCGCCATCCGTCTGGCGGAGGGCGATGAAGTTGTCGGCGTGTGCATCTGCCGCGAGGGCGGCACGGTGCTGACCGTGACCGAGAACGGCAAGGGACGCCGCTCGGATATCGACACCTACCGCATCACCGCCCGCGGCGGCAAGGGCATCCGCAACTACGATGTGAGCCGCGACAAGGTAGCCGCTGTGAAGATCGTGGACGATGTGGATGATGTGCTGCTGAGCAGTCAGGAGGGCATCATCATCCGTCTGCACGCCAACGAGATCCCGCTGCAGAGCCGCTACGGCTCCGGCGTGCGGGTGATGCGTCTGGGCGAGAACGACAAGGTGATGGTGCTGGCACGCACCGACCACGACGACGAAGCACAGACCGAGAAGATCGACGCTTCTGAGGCCGATGCCGAGCCCACCGCCGAGCAGCTGGCCGAGATGGAAGCCGCCGATGCTGCCGCCGCCACCGAAGCCCCGGAGGCAGACCCCGAAGAGAAGGAATGAATGACCCTCCGTCAGGTTTGTCTGGACTTCCCCTTGAAACTGTGCTAGAATAAACGAAATCACAATACCCGTGGGGGAGTAGCAGGCGCTTTGCAGAGCGCAGCAAGTCAACATAATGACTGTTTCGGTCTGGCTTGCTTTCATTTGCGAGACTCATGTGTTTTGGTGCGTGTTTGCTGCGCCCGTGCACATGGAGTGGATCTCAAAAAATCACCCGGTCCCGGACGTACAATGCGCCCGGGGCCGGGTTTTGTTTTGGTTTGGATTACGGTCAACAAACAGGAGGCAGACAGAATGGAATGGAGTTTTGTATTTTTTCTCAACAGCGTTTTGCTGGGCGTGGGGCTGGCGATGGATGCGTTTTCGGTGTCCATGGCAAACGGCTTGCACGACCCTAAAATGAACAAGGGCACCATGTGCAAAATTGCGGGCACCTTCGGCATTTTTCAGGCCGCAATGCCGATGATCGGCTGGGTGTGCGTGCATACCATCGTGGAGCTGTTTGCGTCCTTTGAGACCCTGATCCCGTGGATCGCGCTGGCACTGCTGGGCTACATCGGCGGCAAGATGCTGCTGGACGGCATCCGGGGCGAGGAAGCCGAGGAGGCGGCGCAGCTCAGCGCCGGGGCGCTGTTCATGCAAGGCATTGCCACCAGCATCGATGCCCTTTCGGTGGGCTTCACCATCTCGGAATACGGCTGGTTGATGGCACTTACCGCTGCCATCATCATTGCGGTGGTCACCTTCATCCTCTGCATGGCAGGCTTGCGCATCGGCAAAAAGTTCGGCACACAGCTTTCCGGCAAGGCAAGTATTCTGGGCGGTGTCATCCTCATCGGCATCGGGCTGGAAATTTTCATCACCGGAGTGTTCTGAATATCAAAAGCCCGGAGCGTCTGCGGACACTCCGGGCTTTTTAACTCGTCTTTGTTCCCCGTGGAACAATTTGGCTTATTTCACGTTTTCCGGCTCAAAAAAGTCGGCGTATTCCTTGGTCAGCTTGCTGCCAAGGCGGCGGATGCCGCCGTACAGGTGGCGCTCCACCAGCGGCTCAAAGGCGGCAAGGTCGCACCGCTCGATGGCGTTCAGCAGGTTGCGGTGGTCGGCAATCACCTCGTCCAGCCCGCCGGTGGTCATGGTGTCCAGCATACGGAACCGGCTGTAATCGGCGTGGGCATTCTGTAAGGTGCTCCACAGGTACATCTTGTCCATGGCGGCAAACCATGTTTCGTGCAGGCGGCAGTCCATCTCGTACAGCTTGTTGAAGTCCGGGTTCTCGGCGCGGGCCAGCGCTTCGTAGGCGTCCACCCGTGCACGGATCTGTGCCCGCTGCGCCGGGGTGGCGTTGGGGGCGAAATCCCGCAGGATGCGCCCCTCCACGGCGGTGCGCTCGTAGATCAGTTCGTCCACGATGCGCCGGTTCAGCCGGGTAACGGTGGTGCCCTTGTAGGGCACGATGCGCACCAGCCCGTTTTCCTGCAATTTTTGCAGCACCACCCGGATCAGGGAGCGCGGCGCACCGAACCGGGCGCACAGCGGGTTCTCGCTCAGTGAAGAGCCGGGACGGATGGTCAGGTCGATGATCTCCCGTTCCAGCACGGCGTAAATTTCGGCATCAGTCTTGTATTGCTGTTCCATATCACTCACCTAATTCCAAAAACTCCTTCCACGGTGCGGCGGCGGGCAGGGGCAGAGAAAAGGCCATGGGCTTGCCGGTGTCCGGGTGCACAAAGCGCAGGCCGCAGCTTTGCAGGGCAATGCTGCCCTTCTGGCGGCTGCCGTATTTGCCGTCGCCGTACAGCGGGTGTTTGCGGCTGGCAAACTGTACCCGGATCTGATGGGTGCGCCCGGTGTGCAGGGTGATCTCGGCAAGGCTGTTCTCCCCTGCCGTGGCAAGGATGCGGTATTCCAGCACCGCCTCCCGCACCCCTTTGCGGGGACGGCTGACCGGGAACACCCTGCCCTTGCGGCTGTCCTTGAACAGGTAGTCCCGCAGCACCCCGGCGGCGGGAAGCTGCGCGTCCGGCACACCGGCAATGATCGCGCGGTACTGCTTGACGAACTGCGGCGCGGTGGCTTTGCCCTCGGCGCGGCCATCCTGCACGGCGTAGGCGTCCTGACTTTGGGTCACCTGACGGCTCAGTGCGGCGGCAGCTGCCGGGGTGCGGGCATAGACCATCAACCCGGACACACCGGTGTCCAACCGGTGCACCACCCCCACAAAGGCATCAGGTGCGTTCCAGTGTGCGCGCAGCGCGGCGGGCACGCCCTCCTCGCTGGAAAGCCCGGCGGGCTTGTCCAGCACCACAAGGACGGCGTCCTCGTATAAGATCACAGCTTGCCCTCAGCCAGCAGAGCCTTCAGCTTCAGGATGCCCGCAATGGTCTTGCCGTCCTTGATCTCGTTGCTCAGCACCATCTGATACGCCTTTTCCAGCGGCACCCGGTCGGGGGTCAAAAACTCGTCCGCATCAAGGTGCATCTTGGTCTCGTGCAGACCGGTGGCTACCCAAGTATAGATGACCTCGGTATCGTAGCCCACGGTGGGGTAGAATTCGCCCAGCGAGATGTAGTTGTCGGCGGTCAGGCCGCACTCTTCCTCCAGTTCCCGCTTGGCGGCTGCAAAGGGGTCCTCGCCCTTTTCCAGCTTACCGGCGGGCAGCTCCCACAGCTGCTGCTGCATGGCATAGCGGAACTGCCGCACCATGCAGATGGTACCGTCTGCAAAATAAGGCAGGATGCAGGCGCCGCCGTGGTGATGCACCACCTCGCGGGTAGCGGTCTTGCCGTTTTCCAGCAGCGCGGTGTCCTTGGTCAGGGTGATGACCCGCCCCTCGAACAGGGTCTCGCTGGAGAGAGTTTTTTCAAAGTGTACTGTATCGTTCATTTACCTTACGCCCCTTTTCCGGCGCTGCGCCGGTTTTATGCTCTCAGTTTACGGCAAAGTGCGGTTTGTTGTCAATAAAGATATGATAAATACAAGGGGAGAGGGAAAACCTTTAGCGGGCTCGCCCTCTCAGTCAAAACCTAACGGTTTTGCCAGCTCTCCCAAAGGGAGAGCCAAGAGCACGCCCGGAAGCTTCCTCGTTGTACCTAATGCTTTAGTATCGAGGCTAACGGCTTGGCTCCCCCTTTGGGGGAGCTGGCGCGGGAGCGCCTGAGAGGGCGTGCCCGACCCCAAAACCGAAAATCAGCATCACTGCTTGCTTTAGCGCACTAAAGAAAGTACAAAACCGCTAAAAAATTTCTTAATTTTTGGTGCGTTTGTCGGGCGGTTTGCGTTTACTTTATTGCCGGAATCTGCTATTATAGTATACAAGCAATAGTGCCTTTTATGGGGTTCTCCGGTCCCAGCGGGCATATTGCCCCGCGCAAAAGGTACCAAATTCTGAATAATGGAGGAAGAAAAATGCCTAGAGCAAAGCAAACTATGGATGGCAATACCGCTGCCGCCCATGTAGCGTATGCCTACACGGACGTGGCTGCCATCTACCCCATTACCCCGTCTTCTCCGATGGCTGACTCTGTGGACCAGTGGTCTGCAGCTGGCCAGAAGAACATCTTCGGCAATCAGGTCAAGGTCGTTGAGATGGAGTCCGAGGCCGGCGCCGCTGGTGCTGTCCACGGCTCTCTGGGTGCAGGTGCTGTTACCACCACCTTCACCGCTTCTCAGGGCCTGCTGCTGATGATCCCCAACATGTACAAGATCGCTGCTGAGCAGCTGCCCTGCGTGTTCGATGTTTCTGCACGTACCGTTGCTACCCAGTCCCTGAACATCTTCGGTGATCACAGCGACGTTATGGCTTGCCGCCAGACCGGCTTTGCAATGCTGGTCGAGAGCAGCGTGCAGGAAGTTATGGATCTGTCCCCTGTCGCACATCTGTGCGCCATCGAGGGCAAGGTTCCCTTCCTGAACTTCTTCGATGGCTTCCGTACCTCTCACGAGTACCAGAAGATCGAGAAGTGGGACTACGCTGATCTGAAGGAAATGTGCAACATGGAGGCTGTTGAGGAGTTCCGCAAGAAGGCTCTGAACCCCGAAAGCCCCAAGATGCGCGGTTCCCACGAGAACGGCGACGTGTTCTTCCAGCACCGCGAGGCCTGCAACAGCGTTTACAACGCTCTGCCGGCTGTTGTTGAGAAGTACATGGCTAAGATCAACGCAAAGCTGGGCACCAACTACGATCTGTTCAACTACTACGGCGCAGCCGATGCTGACCGTGTGATCGTGGCTATGGGTTCCATCTGCGACGTTGCTGACGAGGTCATCGACTACCTGAACGCCAAGGGCGAGAAGGTCGGTATCATCAAGGTCCGCCTGTACCGTCCTTGGGTGTCCTCCGCTCTGCTGAAGGTCCTGCCCAAGACCGCCAAGAAGGTGGCTGTGCTGGACCGCACCAAGGAGCCCGGCTCTCTGGGCGAGCCCCTGTATCTGGATGTTGCCGCTACCCTGCGTGAGGCTGGCCTGAACGATATCGTTCTGACCGGCGGCCGCTACGGTCTGGGCAGCAAGGACACTCCCCCGTCCTCCATCTTCGCTCTGTACAAGGAGCTGGAGAAGGATCAGCCGAAGGAGCGTTTCACTCTGGGTATCACCGATGACGTCACCTTCCTGTCCCTGCCCGAGGTCAAGCCCGCTCCCATCACCGCAGCTGCTGGCACCAAGGAGTGCAAGTTCTGGGGTCTGGGCGGCGACGGCACCGTCGGCGCAAACAAGAACTCCGTCAAGATCATTGGCGACCATACCGACAAGTATGTTCAGGCATACTTCCAGTATGACTCCAAGAAGACCGGCGGCGTGACCATCAGCCACCTGCGTTTCGGCGACAAGCCCATCCGCAGCCCCTACTACATCAACCAGGCTGACTTCGTGGCCTGCCACAACCCCGCTTACATCCACATGGGCATGAAGATGGTTCAGGATGTCAAGCCCGGCGGCGTGTTCATGATCAACTGCCAGTGGTCCGATGAGGAGCTGGGCCAGCACCTGAACGCCGAGGCAAAGAAGTATATCGCTGACAACAACATCCAGCTGTATACCATCAATGCTATCGATAAGGCTATCGAGATCGGCATGGGCAAGCGCACCAACACCATCCTGCAGTCTGCATTCTTCAAGCTGGCTGACGTCATGCCCATCGAGGATGCCGTCAACTTCATGAAGCAGGCCGCTCAGAAGAGCTACGGCAAGAAGGGCCAGGACGTCGTTGAGATGAACTGGAAGGCCATTGACGCAGGCGTTGACGCTATCCACAAGGTAGACGTGCCCGCATCCTGGTCCAACCCCGAGGCTGATCCCGCACCCAAGGCTCTGGCTGGCCGTCCGGAACTGGTCAAGCAGATCCGCGAGGTCATGGAGCCCATTGCCCGTATGGACGGCGACAGCCTGCCTGTCTCCTCCTTCGTGGCAAATGCAAACGGCGAGTGGGAGCAGGGCGCTTCTGCATACGAGAAGCGCGGCACCGCTGTCAACGTCCCCGAGTGGGATGCTGCAAAGTGCGTTGGCTGCAACCAGTGTGCATTCGTGTGCTCTCATGCAACCATCCGTCCCTTCCTGCTGACCGCTGACGAGCTGGCAGCTGCTCCTGCCCAGACCAAGAGCCGCGATAACAAGCTGACCCCCGAGTACAAGTTTGTTATGGCTGTTTCTCCGCTGGACTGCATGGGCTGCGGCGAGTGCGTCACCGTCTGCCCCACCAAGGCTATCACCATGGTTCCTCAGGACAGCCAGGCCGATCAGCAGGCAGTCTTTGACTACTGCGTGGCCAACATCTCCAAGAAGGCTACCAAGATGGCCGATGACACCGTTATGGGCTCTCAGTTCAACCAGCCCCTGCTGGAGTTCTCTGGCTCCTGCGCAGGCTGTGCCGAGACCTCTTACGCTCGCCTGATCACTCAGCTGTTCGGCGAGAAGATGTACATCTCCAACGCTACCGGCTGCTCCTCTATCTGGGGCGGCACCGCTTCCATCTCTCCGTACACCGTCAACAAGGACAGCGGCCATGGTCCTGCATGGTGCAACTCCCTGTTCGAGGATAACGCAGAGCATGGTCTGGGCCTGTACATCGGCCAGAAGACCATCCGCGAGAACCTGATCAAGGAGATCGCAGAGGTTGCTGGTTCCGACAAGGCTTCTGCTGAGCTGAAGGCTGCTTACGAGAAGTTCATCGCAACCAAGAACAACACCAAGGCCAACGACGAGCCCGCAAAGGCCCTGATCGCTGAGCTGGAGAAGGCTGCTGCTGCCGGCTGCGAGAAGTCTGCAGAGATCCTGAAGAGCAAGCAGTACATCGCCAAGAAGTCCGTCTGGATCTTCGGCGGCGACGGCTGGGCATACGACATCGGCTTCGGCGGTCTGGATCACGTTCTGGCTTCCGGCGAGGATGTCAACGTGATGGTCTTCGATACTGAGATGTACTCCAACACCGGTGGACAGGCTTCCAAGGCCTCCAACATCGGCGAGGTCTGCCAGTTCGCTGCTGCAGGTAAGGAGATCAGCAAGAAGAGCCTGTCCGAGATCGCAATGACCTACGGTTACATTTATGTTGCTCAGATCGCTCTGGGCGCTAACATGAACCAGGCTGTCAAGGCTATTGCCGAGGCTGAGGCTTACCCCGGCCCCTCTCTGATCATCGGCTACGCTCCCTGCGAGCTGCACGGTGTCAAGGGCGGCATGACCAACTGCCAGAACGAGATGAAGAAGGCAGTCGAGGCTGGCTACTGGAACCTGTTCACCTTCAACCCCGCCAACAAGGCTCAGGGCAAGAACCCCTTCACCCTGACCTCCAAGGCTGTGGACAACGAGAAGTATCAGGCTCTGCTGGCAAACGAGACCCGTTACAGCCGTCTGACCCGCGCCTTCCCCGAGCGTGCTAAGGAGCTGTTCGCTCGCAACCAGGAGGTTGCAAACGACCGCTACGAGCACCTGACCCGTCTGGTCGAGCTGTACAAGTAAGCTGTTTTTAAGCAGCGGCAGAGACACCAAATGAACCAGCGGCCCCTGCTCTTTCCCGTGTGAAGAGCGGCAGCCCCGCATCGGCGGTTACTGCGCAATGCAGCGGTGCGGAACTGTGGAATTTGCCTTTGCCGTGCACAGAACAGGCTGAACGTTTTGCCCTGTACCTGACAGAACGGTCGAAAAACCTGATTTCATTCCCCTCCTTTTGCGCAGGGGCTTGAGATACCAAAGCGCCCGCGAGGGCCCTTGAGAGCACACCCCGCGTGTGTCAGGAGCATAAGGTCTGTGTGCAGATACCTTGCTCCGCCTGCGGCAGAAGACCTGCCTTGCAGGGATCTTGCCCCAGTGAAAAAACTGCATCAGTTTTTAGCGCCCCGCTCACCGCAAGGTGACCGGGGCGTATTTTTGTGTAAATGAAACTATAAGCCCGGAGCGTCCGCAGACGCTCCGGGCTTATATATTGACGAAATAAAAGTTATTTGTTCGTCACAAATTCAATTTTGACGTTCATCCCCATACCAGCGGCAAGGCGCTGCAAGGTGCGCAGAGAAGGGTTTGCATTTCCCCGTTCCAGTTTGCTGATATCGGCCTGTGCAATGCCGGTGCGCTCTGAAAGCTGTTTCTGGGTCAGACCGCTTTCCTTCCGGGCATCGATCATAGCTTGCGCAATGGTAAGCTCCGGCTGAAGAGCATCCCATTCGGCCTTAAAAGAAGGCCGCTGTAATTGTTCATTCAAATAATTCCGAAAATCACTCATGAGGAACTCTCCTTTCGATAAAAATAGTCCGCACGATATTTTTGCGCCAGTGCAATTTCCTCCGGCGGTGTTTTTTGTGTCTTTTTGACAAAGCCATTTGTCAGGATGATCTGATGCCCGACTACGAAGAAATATAAAATGCGCGTTATGTTGCTGCTTTGCTTGGCACGCAATTCAAAAATGCCATCTCCCAATGATTTGGAATAAGGCTCCCGCAGTTGTGTGCCATTGGTTTCCAATAGGGAGATCGTGCCTAAAAGCTTTGCCAGCATTTTGTTGTCCAGTGTATCCAGAAAATCACGAACCGGGCAGCTGCCGTCTGCTTTATAATAAAAATTTACTTCAAAAGCAGACATTTTCAGCATCCTTTCCGTTTGGTGGTATCCTACTATTATAATATAGGATAAAACAAATATTGTCAAGAAGATTTTTTATCACAAAATCTTCCAGAATTTTCCGCTTCCTTTTTACAGTTTCTTCATAGCTTCTTAACGAAATGAATTGTGAAAGCTGTTATACTTTTGCCATGGGAAGCGGGGCCGCAACCACTTCCCAAGTAACATGATTCCTCCTCACACCAAGGCAATATCCAAGCAAAACACCCTTCTCTGTGCGCCGCAACACGGAGAAGGGTGTTTTGTTTCTGTAAGACACCGTAAAAATCTTTGCAAAACTTCGCTTTAGGGTTGACCCCATTTTTTTGCGGCGCTATAATAAAAAAGGATATAGCCAGTGCAGTGCCCGGCGCGGGTGCTGCGGCTGTGGAATTTACGAAAACTGGGAGGTGAACGCAGGACAATGGACCCTGATCATAGTCGAAGTAGATCCACCGATGCGGTAGATCGGACAACAAAAAGTACTGCGTTCGCCTTTTTGCATCCGGCGGTTTAAAAAGCCCCGGTATAGGAAAGGCGCGGCTTTGCGTGCGCAGAAACGGCTGCTTTTGCGGCATTCCGGCACCGGGCGGCGCGTTTTTTGTTTCCCGACCTGCTGCATCCTCCGGCGCGGAGAAAGCCCTCCGTGCCGTATATTGCCCAGAGGAGGTAGCCCATGGATATGGAAGAAAAGAAGCTGGAAACCAACACGGAACAGAACCTGCCGGTGCAGGAGCTGCCCTCCGATATCCCCGCCGAGGTGCGTCAGAAGCTGGCGGAGGATCTGAACGAGGAAGCCACCGAGGACCTGAAGCAGGATATGCGGGAGGCAGAGCGGGAGGAAGCCAATGACGAAGAGGTCAAGGCAAACCCCGAGATGCTGACCAAGAGCCGTCTGCTGAAGCTGCTGATCAAAAAGCAGTACGTCAAGCTGCGCGAGGTGACTGAGGAAGAGCAGCCCGCCGACCTTGCCGAGCTGCTGGAGGAGCTGGACGAGAACAACCGTCTGGTGGTGTTCCGTCTGCTGAAAAAGGAAGTTGCCACCGAAGCCTTTGCCTATATGTCCGACGAAGCCCGGGACGATCTGGTGAACGCCTTCTCGGACGTGGAGCTGGTGAGCGCCATCGAGGAGATGAGCCTGGACGATGCCGCCGATCTGCTGGAAGATATGCCCGCGGGCGTGGTCAAGCGGGTGCTGGAAAAATCCTCCCGGGAGACCCGCGAGAGCCTGAACAAGCTGCTGAACTACCCGGAAAGCTCTGCCGGCAGCCTGATGACCCCGGAATATGTGCGTCTGCGCATGGATATGACGGTGGAACAGGCCTTTGCCGCCATCCGCAAGCAGGGCGAGAACGCTGAGACCGTCTACACCTGCTATGTGGTGGAGAGCAACCGGCTGCAGGGCGTTGTCTCGGCCCGCAATCTGCTGCTGGCCGACCCAAAGACCCCCATCACGGAGATCATGGAGGACAATCTGGTCACCGTGAAGGTCACCGACGATCAGGAGTTTGTGGCGCGTGAGATGCAGCGCTACGACTTTACCGCCATGCCCGTTCTGGACAACGAGGGGATGTTCGTGGGTATCATCACCATCGACGATGCCATTGACGTTCTGACCGACGAGAGCACCGAGGATATGCAGAAGATGGCTGCCATTCTCCCGGATGACGACGCCACCACCTACTTTGGCACCAGCGTGTGGACCCACGCAAAGCAGCGCATCCCCTGGCTGCTGATCCTGATGCTGTCCGCTACCTTTACCGGTATGGTCACCACCCACTACGAGGAAGCCTTTGTCAGCCTGCCGCTGCTGGTCTCCTTCATGCCCATGCTGATGGATACCGCCGGTAACTGCGGCAACCAGATCAGCACCCTGATGGTGCGCGGTCTGGCACTGGGCGAGGTAGAACCCGCCGACTTTATGCGGGTGCTGGCCAAGGAGCTGCGGGTGTCTGCCATCGTGGGCGCAGTGCTGGGCATCGTGAATGGCCTGCGCATCTACCTGATGTACACCTTCCTCTTCCCCGGCCAGTACGCCAACGTGATGGGCTACGCCATCGTGGTCAGCGTGTCGCTGTTCTTCAGTGTCATTCTGGCAAAGCTGGTGGGCGGTATGCTGCCGCTTGCCGCCAAAAAGCTGGGTGCCGACCCTGCCATTATGGCTACCCCCTTCATCACCACCATTGTGGACGCCTGCAGCCTGATCCTCTATTTCCAGATCGCACAGCTGGTGTTCCGCAATATGATGTAAAGAAAAAGGCAATGCCGGACGGTCTGTGGACCGCCCGGCATTTTTTGCATCCAACCCTTTGGCGCATTTGCCCAAAAGGACGGCGATATTTTATATGCTCTGTCAATTGACACACCACAGATGTGATGGTGTAAAATAATAAAAGAGGTCGTTTGAGTTCCAGTACGTTGGATAGAACCTGTATTTTTGTTACCGGAGATGTATCATGAAAAAGACAAGACGCTTTGTAGCACTTTTATTGGCCGCGGTGCTGGCCTTGGCATTGTTCACCGCCTGCGGCGCAGCAGAATAACCTCAGTCTGCCATTGGCAAGGTATACGAAGATTGGTTTGTAGAGCAAATCAACAGCAAGCGGCCGGGCAAACCGGTACAAAAAGTTGACGTCAAACACTCGGAGATGAGGACTGCTCTGGCGAAAATCAGCGAGGACGGGAAGTTCAAAGCCAGAGACGGCGGGGATCATGAGGCGAACGGGTGCGGATTTGGGGAGAGCTGGTATTGGATGATCCTCTCAGACCCGATAGCATTGAATGTTTCGGGCGAAAGTACCGTTGAGGCAGTTAAGCTGACTCTGGAAAATCTGACGCAGTACGGACCTGCTTACTTTGTTGATAAAAAGCAGCTGTCCCGGATCGATGAGTATGATATTGTCACCCATGTTATGGATGACAAGACCTACGTTGCGGTGTATCTCCACTTAGAGGAAGCGAAAAGCTGACCCCTGCGCCGCTGCATACCCTAGTGTGCGCTGCTGCTAAGGCATAAAATATGGTTTTATAAGCCCTCTCAGGCACTTTGTCTGCCCGAGAGGGCTTATTTTTGCATCCAACCCTCTCAGTCTGCTCCCGATGGTCGCCGCAGGCGACTGAGAGGGTTCAGCTGGGATAAAAACAGTGTGGAAAATCACCGTTTGCGTCCGTTTTCCACACTGCTTTTTTCTCTCCGGCGGTTTGTGGAAAACTGCCCGGGGTAAGATTCCAGATTGGAGAAAAGCAAACCCGTAAGCCGGAGTAAACTGTAAAAACAAAAGAAAAACCTTCGACTTTCTTTTTTATAAAAGGCAGATTGCCCACATTTTTGCCCACAAATTTCCAGAATGCGGCGGCATCCATTACGGCTTGTATAGGGCTTTCCTTCGTCATATGTGGAAAACTATGTGGAAAAGGTGGAAAACATCGTTGGAAACTGCGCTTCTTTTTCACAAAAACGGTGGAAAACCCGGTGGAAAAAGTGAAAAGTTCATTCCAGAACGGATAGTCCATACAATTTTCGGTTGTCGTTTTGGGACTTAAAACCCGCATGAATGCTGTGCTTTTCCCGCCTTTTCCACATCCCGGCGGCTGCGGTGTGAAAAAACTGCGCGTGCAGCCTGTCTGCCGGGAAAGAAAGTGCAGTTTCAACGCCTTCCGCGTGGATTTTCTTGAATGCGGGGGCCTGTCATGGTAAAATAGGGGTAACATGAAACTGGCGGGGCAACCCGCAACGGAGGCGAAACACATGAACAACTGGCTGAACAGGCTGGAGCGCAAGTATGGCCGCTACGGCATCCCGAACCTGACCAATATTCTGGTGGCGGGGCAGATCTTAGTGCTGGCCATCGAGCTGTTTGTTGACCGCACCATTTCCTTCTGGCTGGGGCTCAGCCGCAGCCTGCTGCTGCAGGGGCAGGTCTGGCGGGTGATCAGCTTTATATTCATCCCCTTTTCTGGTGGCAGCATCCTCAGCGTGGTGTTGGGCATCTACTTCACATGGTTCATTGGCACGGCGCTGGAACGGGAGTGGGGCGATTTCCGCTACACGGTGTATCTGCTGTCCGGCGTGCTGGGCACGGTGCTGGGCTGTCTGCTCACCGGTGTGACCGCCAGCACCTACTGCCTGTCCCTCTCGCTGCTGCTGGCTTTTGCCATGCTGTACCCGGAGGTGCAGCTGCTGCTCTTCTTCGTCATCCCCATCCGGGTAAAGTACTTCGGCGTTTTCGCGGCGGTGCTGTGGGTGTTCAGCTTTTTGGGCGCTTCCCTGCCCGGCAAGCTGGACTACCTGCTGTCCATGCTCAACGTCTGGCTCTTCTTTGCCCCCATGGTCTACCGCTCCCTCCGCGCATGGGTGCGCCGGGAGCAGTGGAAGAGAAAAAATAGGAGATAAATCATGATGCTGGACCGCATGGAAGGCAACGCAGAACTGAAAACCAGCGTGCAGCAGATGCTGGCCACCCGGCGGCTGACCCATAGCGTTTTGCTGGTGGGCGAAGCCGGTCTTGGCACCGGCTTTGCCGCCCGCTGCATCGCCGCCGACTACCTCTACCCGGCAGGCGGTGCCGCAGCTGAGGCGCTTTTGCGCGGCGAATGCTGCCGCGCCGTGGCAAAAGCCGGTAAGCGCGACAGCGGCACGGTGGAGACCGGCATCGTGCGGGAAGCCATCTCGGTGTCCGGCATGGGCAGCGGCGGGAAGTATCTGGTGGGTCAGGTCACCGCCATGCGCAGCGAAATTTTCAACACCAGCCTCTCCGCCGAGGGGCGCGCGGTGCTTTTGTACCATGTGGAGCGGATGAACGAGGAATCCGCCAACGCTCTGCTCAAGGTCATGGAAGAGCCCCCGGAGGGGGTGCTGTTCCTGCTCACGGCGGATTCGCTGGCCAGCGTGCTGCCCACCATCCGCAGCCGCTGCGTCAGCTTTGCGGTGGCACCGGTGTCCCCCGCCGACTGCACCCGCTACTGCGCGGCGCAGGGGGTGGACAAAAAAACAGCTGCACTGTACAGTGAGCTGTTCGATGGTCATATTGGCACGGTGCTGGCGGTCGCCCGGGACGAAGCCCGCGCCGCCCAGGTGGAAAAGGCGCTGGAGCTTGCCCGCGCCGCTGCCGCCCGCGATAGCTACACTGCCGCTGTGCTGCTTGCCGCCTACGAAAAGGATAAAGCTACCGCTTCTGCTCTGCTGACCGATTTCCGCGCCGTGGCAGCGGCAGGTCTGCGCAGCAGCCCCCGCGCCCCGGTGCAGGGCACACAGGCGCGGCAGGCGGTACGTCTGGCAGACGCCGCATTGCAGCGGCTGGGCGCACAGGTGAACCCCAAGGTGGTGCTCTCGGTGTTCGCGGCAAAGCTGCGCACCCTTTAAAAATAACGAAACAACAAGAAACCCCTCCGGCGCTTGCGGTACACCGGAGGGGTTTCTTGTTTGGGGTATTGCTTTGGTGTGAGGAGGAATCATGTGCGGGGAAGTGGTTGCGGCCCCACTGTCCCTGCAAGATACAGTATACCCGATTTTACGAAAAAAGTCATTACATTTCTGTGAAAAATCAAAAAAGTTCTTGAAACTTTGTACCGCACTGCGAAAAAAATACAAAATGAAACGTTTGAGGAAGCCCTCACCCGTTTTTCATCTGCTCTGCGTGCAGCTTTCCGTGCTCTACATAATGCGCGGCGTTGTGCAGGTTGGCTTCCACCTGCGCGGCACTCACCTGCTTGATGACCCGGGCGGGCACGCCCACCGCCACCGAGTTGTCCGGGATGACCATACCTTCCGGCACCAGCGCCCCTGCCCCGATGATGCAGTTTTTGCCTACCACGCAGTGGTTCAGCAAGGTGGCGTGCATCCCGATTAAACTGCCGTCCCCTACGGTGCAGCCGTGCACCAGTGCGCAGTGCCCTACCGTGACGTTTTCGCCAAGGGTCACGCAGCCGCCGATGTCGCAGTGCAGCACCGCGTTGTCCTGCACGTTGCTGTTTTTGCCGATGGTCAACGTGCCGTCATCTCCGCGCAGCACCGCACCGTACCAGACGGTGGAACCGGGCTTTAAAACCACATCTCCCTGCACAGTGGCGCTGGGGGCTACAAAGGCTGCGCCCTCATCGCGGGGCGTTTTTCCACAAAAGGATAAGAACATTGTTAAAAACCACCTTTCTCTTTTGGTTCTTTTATGGTATTCTTATAAGTAAGGAACAAAAATGTGCGCGCCGGTTTTGCCGGAGCGGGATTCAAGGGGGTACCTTCATGCTTCACAACACGTTCTGCCGCCGGTTGGCGGCGTTGGTGCTCACGCTGGCGGTTGCCGTCAGCGCAGTGCTGCCGGTATTTGCAGTATACCCCATGCCCGTCCAGACTGCAACAGAGACTGAGGCGGTGTATCTGTTCAACGCGGACACCGGCAAGACCATCCTGAGCCAGAACGCCGACCAGCAGAAATATGTGGCCAGCCTGACCAAGCTGATGACCGCCCTGCTGCTGGTGGAAAGCGGCAAGGACCTGAACGGTGAAGTGACCGTGCCCACCGATTTAACGCAGGAGTTCAAGGATATCCAGAACGCCAACGGCACCACCATGGGGCTGCGCATCGGCGAGACCGTGCGCCGCATCGACCTGCTGAATGCTATGCTCATCGTCAGCGCCAACGACGCCGCCAGCGTCATTGCGTGGGACGTGGGGGGCAGCGTGGTGGGCTTTGTGCAGCAGATGAACGCCCGGGCGGCGGAGCTGGGCTGCACCGGCACGAACTTTACCTGCGCCCACGGCCTGTTTGACTACGGCAACGTGTCCACCGCGCAGGACTTGGCAAAGATCGCCGCCGCCTGCGCGGAGAACCAGACCTTTGCACAGGTGGCGGGCACCGCCAGCTATGTGATGCCGGCCACCAATCTGCGCAAAGCCGAGTACACCATCAGCAGCTCCAACAGCCTGATGAACAGCGAAAGCTCCAACTACCGGGAGTATGTCCAGTGGGTCAAGGGCGGTTTTACCACGCTGGCAGGCCGCTGCATCGTGGCCTTTGCCCAGCAGGACGGCCACAACTATGGGCTGGTGATCCTTGGCTGCGACACGCCGGATCACCTGTTTGCTGAGTGTGACGACCTTTTTGACTGGGCCTTTGCCAGCTTTGCCGACCGGCCGCTGGTGGATACCCAGACCGTGCTGACCACCGTAGACCTGAACAAGTGCCGCACCGAGCCGGCTGTGGAGCTGTACGCCGCCGCGCCGGTCAGCGGCTACGGCCACAGCGACGATAAGGTGAGTTATTCCTTCGACCTGCCCGAGAGCGTCTCCGCTACCGTCAAGGAAGGCCAGAAGCTGGGCACCGCCACCGTCTATCTGGACGGCTACGAGGTGGGACAGGTAGACCTTGTGACCCACCGGGAGTATGTGTCGGACTTCCGCACTGATATCAAGGCCACCCTGCTGCTGCTCTGCGCCCTGATTTTGATTCTGTGCGCGCTGGGCTTTGTCACCCTGCGCTGCGGCGGCGGGATGACCCTCAACCAGCGCCGCCGTCAGATGAAAAAGAGAAGATAAGAAGCGTAAAGCGCCTGTCCGGCGAAGCCGGACAGGCGCTTTTATCCTTTACACTGCTCCGTAGATGCCGTGCACCGACACTTCCCCGGTGAAAACGTGCTGCTCCCCGGCATCGGTGCGCACCACTAAACGCCCCTCGGCGTCCACGTCCACGGCTTCGCCTGCGCCCTGACTGCCGTCCGGCAGGTCAAAGGTGACCCGGCGGCCCAGATTGATGCAGGCAGCCTTGTACTCCTCCCGGAAGGGCGCAAAGCCGTCCCGGGCAAAGGTGTACAGGTTGCGGTCAAAGCCGAAGTCGGTCAGCCCCTCGGCCAGCCATGCGGGGTCTGTGGCAAGATCCACCGCAGCGCCCTGCAAGGCCAGCGAGGTGCCGTGGGGCAGATCGGCGGCGTCAAAATAGCTCTGGGGCTGGGCAAGATTGATGCCGATGCCGCACAAAATGCCGCGCCCCTGCTGTTGGTAGCCGTAGCTTACGCTTTCGCACAGGATGCCCACGATCTTTTTGCCGTTCAGCAAAAGGTCGTTGGGCCACTTGATCTGGCAGTCCACGCCGTAGCGCAGCTGCAGCTGGCGGCGCACCGCAAGGCTTGCCAGCAGCGGCAGGGTGGCAGGCTGTGCCAGCGGCTCCTTGATGGCCACCGTGTAGTACAGCGCCTTGCCCTCGGCGTTTACCCAGCTGCGGCCAAGCCGCCCGCGTCCGGCGGTCTGGTTTTCGGTATATACCGCCGCAACGGGACCGAACTCCTCAAAATGTTCTTTTACATAGGCGTTGGTGCTGCCGCATTCCGGCAGATAGCGCACCTCGTTGATGCTCATTGCTTGGGTACCTCTTTGTGCTCATAGGCGGTCACTGCGCCGTTTTCCAGCGTCAGCAGACCGTAGGTGTCCGGGCCGGTGTAGCAGCGCCCGCAGGAGCCGGGATTGAACAAAAACACCTTGCCCCGCTGCTCCGCGTGGGGAATATGGGAGTGACCGAACAGCGCCACCTCTGCCCCGCGGGCTGCGGCAGCATCTGCCAGCGTGTCCAGATCGTATTTTACACCGTACATATGGCCGTGCGTATAGAAAACCACCGTCTGATCGAAGCCCGCCAAGCCGTCCAGCGGCTCCAGCGCACCGTAATCACAGTTGCCGGCCACGGAATACACCCGCAGATGGGGGAAAAAGGCCAGCGCCTGTTCCAGATCCCGCAGGCCGTCCCCCAAAAAGATCACAGCATCCACGTTGTTCTGTTCTTTGTTCAAAATGCGCTTAATGGCGTCACGCGCGCCGTGGCTGTCGCTCAGGACCAGTAGTTTTGTCACAGAAAAATATCCTCCTCTATCCTCATTCGGCAGTCTGCTGCAACAGCAGCAGCTGCTTGTACACTTCGCTCTTGGAATAGGCTGTGCCCTGTGCAGCAGCCTTGGCGGCGGCAGAAGCGCTGAAGCCCTCGCTGGTCAGCGCAAAAGCACGCTGCGCCGCCTGCTCCAGGGTCAGCTCCTCTTCCTCGGCGGCACCGGCGGGCGCACCCGCCATCACCAGCACATACTCGCCCCGGGGCTCGGCGGCGCGGTAGTGCTCCACGGCTTCGCCCAAGGTGGTTTTCCAGATCTCCTCGTGGAGCTTGGTCAGCTCCCGGCACAGGGTAATGCTGCGCTCTGCGCCAAAGGCGGCGGTCAGGTCGTCCAGCGTGGTGCGCAGCTTGTGGGGCGCTTCGTAAAAGATGACCGTGCGCTTTTCCTGCAAAAGCTCGGCCAGACGCTCCTTTTTCTGCTTGCGGTTCACCGGCAGAAAGCCCTCGAACACCCAGCGGGAGGTGTCCTGCCCGGAGACCGCCAGCGCCGTAACGCAGGCAGAAGCGGCCGGGATGGGCACTACTTTGATACCCCGCGCCAGTGCATCCCGCACGATGACCTCGCCCGGGTCGGACACGCAGGGCATTCCGGCGTCGCTGCACAAAGCGCAGCTCTCCCCTGCCTCGATGCGCTGCAAAATGGCTTCGCCCTTCTGCAAGGCGTGCTCGTAGTAGCTGACCATGGGCTTTTTCAGCCCCAGATAATTCAGCAGCTTCATGGTCACGCGGGTGTCCTCGGCGGCAATAAAATCAGCCGCGCCAAAGGTGGCAGCCACCCGGGGCGGCATATCCTCCAGATTGCCGATGGGGGTCGCCACGATGTAGAGAGTTCCTGCCATAATTACCTCCTGAATTTATCGTCCGTACAGCGCCGCTCCGGCGCGGATGAGCACGTCCGGCTCCACCCGCAGGCCGGTCCTGCGGTTCTTCTGGGCTTCCACAAGGAACAGCCACGGGGCGTTTTCCGGGGCGTTCTTTACAAAGGCCAGCCGCTTGGGCTCCAGCCGGTGGGCGCGCAGCACGGCAAGCACCTCAGCCAGCCGCTCGGGGCGGTGACACAGCGCCAGACGCCCGCCGTCCTTCAAAAGCCGGAAGCCGCAGGCACAGACATCCTCAAGCGCGCAGGTGTTTTCGTGCCGGGCAAGGGCGTGGGCGGCGTTCTGGCTCTGCGGCCCCTCGGTAAAATAAGGGGGATTGCACGCGCACACGTCAAATTGCCCCTCGTCCTGCCGCCATGTGCGCAGGTCGGCACAGACGGGAATGATGTGGGTGAGCTGCTGCTCTTCCACCGCTGCCGCCAGTAGGGCGCTGCCCTCGGGCTGCAGCTCCAGCGCGGTGCAGGGGCCGCGGTGCCCCCGGTCGTGCCATTCCAGCGCTACGATGCCGCAGCCAGAGCACAGGTCTGCGGCTTTCTGGCTGCGCTTCGGCTCGCAGAAGCGTGCCAGCAGCAGCGCGTCCGAGCCGAACCGGTGCTCCGGGGTGCAGTAGACCATAGTTCTATTATACAAAACTTCCGTAGAATGTTCCATAGACAGTGTGCCGTTTCCCTTCCAAAAAATGCAGGGTATTTTCCTGCGGAATTTGTGCATGAAACAAAAAGGGCGGCGGCTGCGCAGCATTTTGTGCAGTGCCTCTTTTGCGGTGGACGATCAGGAATGGCCGCCGCGTGTGCTTTGGCCATGTGCGGCGGAAAAATGTTTTTGATTCAGCAGTTCGGCGCGTCTGCGGACGCGCCGAACTGCGTTTTTCATGAATTTACTTTATGATACCACAAAAAAGGACTGCTGCACAGGTGTGCAGCAGTCCTTTTTGATGCGTTTTCAGCAAAAACTACTGATTATTCAGCAGCGATTGCACCAGTGGGGCAAGCACCCTCGCAAGCACCGCAATCGATGCAGGAATCAGCGTTCACAACTGCAGCGCCGTTCTCGATGGTGATAGCGCCAACCGGGCAAGCGCCCTCGCAAGCGCCGCAGCCAACACATGCGTCAGAAACCTTGTGTGCCATAATAAACTCTCCTTTTTTATCCCGTGCCGATGTAATTATGAAGAAACGTACCTTGGCACGGCCACGCACGCCCCCCGGAATTTGTATCCTTGTCTGCATTCTAACAAAGCAGGCCGGAAAAGGCAAGACTAACCGTGCCGCCACAACAATAAAATAAAATATTTTGTGGGGTTGCACAAAAGCACGGCCTAACTTATAGCCAAAATTGCCGGAGATTTTTAGCGAAAATCACGAAGTCTGGTTAGTTTTGTAATACTAACCACTCGGACACTCATTCCTTTTCGCTTGCGCGGCGGCGGGGGCAGGCGGGGCGCTTTTCGTCGTCGGAGCTTGCCACCACCGGGGCGGGGTTGCGCACGCCGGAGTAATCATCGTCCGGGTCGGGACGGCGGGGCGGGCGCTTGCCGCCGCTCACATACTCGCACACGCCCACCTTGTAATACCGGGGCGCAAGGCTCTCGGTGCCGCAGCGCACCCGCAGGTAGCCGGATACCGGGTTCACCTCCAGCACAGTGCCCAGACCGTCCGGGGTGCGCACCGTGCTGCCCACCATGGGCATGATGCTGTTCAGGTACTCGTAGGCGCTCTCCTCGTAGGCAAGGCAGCACATCAGACGGCCGCAGGCACCGCTGATCTTGGTAGGGTTCAGCGAAAGGCCCTGCTCCTTGGCCATCTTGATGGAAACGGGCTGGAAATCCTTCAAAAAGCGGCTGCAGCAGAAGGGCTGACCGCAGATACCCAGACCGCCGATCATCTTGCTCTCGTCGCGCACGCCGATCTGGCGCAGCTCGATGCGGGTGTGGAAGATGCCGGCCAGATCCTTGACCAGCTCCCGGAAGTCCACCCGCCCGTCGGCGGTGAAATAGAACATGATCTTGGAGCGGTCCAGCGTGTACTCGGCCTCCACCAGCTTCATCTCCAGCCCGTGGCGGGCGATGCACTCCTGACAGGTGCGGTAGGCGCGCTTTTCGTCCTCGCGGTTCTGGCGCATCCGGCGGATATCCACGCTGTCGGCCATGCGGGTGATGGGTTTCAGCGCCTTGGGGACGGCGGCATCCGCCAGCTCCAGCACGCCCTGCACCACCTCGCCGCACTCCACGCCGCGGGCAGTCTCCACGATCACATACTCCCCGGCATGGATGACAGCATCACCGGGATCAAAATAATAGCTTTTGCCGTTTTCCTTGAAACGGACCGAAATGACTTTTTTCATAGTGTTCCTCGTTTTTGTATCGGATAAGCCCCGCAAGGGGCAGCTTTTTCAGTCTGCTGTTAGTATACCATAATCAAAAGCACATTTCTATGCAAAAAGAAAAGTCTTTATATCCCCTGAATTTTCCCTCCCCTGCAATGATCCGCCCCGCTCAACCGTATGCAGTATGGAAAAGGTGTCGAAATTTTGTCCGGCGGCAGAAGGGAGGAAAGCGGACAGAATGCCGGTTTTGGGGCGGCAAAGTTGTGCGTTTCGCAGATTTTGACAAAACTTTCGCAAAAAGATTCGCCGCACCTCTATTGAAAGCGCGCGCCTTGCGTGTATAATAGGAATGTTAGGAACCCATTGCCCCCAAAGAGGGAGGAACTGTTGCGCCGGGCGGTGCGGCAGAGAAACGGTAGGATAAGATGGAAAAATTCAGTGTCAAAAAACCATTTACGGTGCTGGTTGCAGTCATCATGGTGCTGATGCTCGGCTTTGTGTCGATCACCAAGATGAAAACCAACCTGCTGCCGAATGTCAGCACACCGTATCTGATGGTGGTCACCGTGTATCCCGGTGCCAGCCCGGAGCGTGTGGAGACCGAGGTCTCGGACGTGCTGCAAAACGCGCTTACGGTGCCGGGTGTTTCAAAGATCACCGCCACCTCGGCTGAAAACTACAGCCTGCTGCTGATGCAGTTCGTGGATGACACGGATATGGACAGCGCACTGGTGCAGGTGTCCAACAAGCTGGATCAGGCCAAGAGCGACCTGCCGGAGACGGCGCTGACCCCTTCTGTGATACAGTACAGCATGAACATGAACGCCTTTATGACCGTGGCTGTCAGCCGCGAGGGCAGTTCGGTGTACGACCTTTCTGATTTTATCAAGAACACCATGACTCCCTACGTCCAGCGCAAGGGCGGCGTGTCCAGCGTATCCTCCAGCGGCCTTGTGGAGCAGCTGGTGCAGGTGCAGCTGAATCAGGAAAAGGTGGACGCCATCAACGAAAAGCTGATGGAGCTTATCGACACTCAGCTGGAAGTGGCGCACACACAGTTGGAGGAGGCCGAGGCCAAGATCAAGGCCGGCCGCGCAGAATACGATAAGCAGTTCAAAAACTTCGGCAATACCGTGTCCAACACGGTCATGGGCACCCTCAGCTCCGAGGTCGGCGAAGCCGTAGAAGTAGTGCGCAAGCAGGCGGAGGCGCTGCTGCAAAGCGTCAACAACCTGATCGCCGTGGTCAAGGAGCCTGAGGTGCAGCAGGCACTCATCGAGGTGCAGGCTGGTTTGCAGCGGGTCATGGACAAGTTCAACAACACCGGTATGCGGGATATCGACTCCCTGATCGAGATCGTGTCCGAGCTGCGGGATATCACCGATAAGCTCTCCTCTGCTTTGCAGACCCTGCAAAACCGCATCAACACCGAGACCGGTACGCAGGGCGAGGGCGCTGCGGATTTGGCAGACGAGCTGCAATTGCAGGACAGCCTAAACGTCATCTATAAGACGCTGGAAGATACCATCAAGGCCATGGACAACGTGCCCGGCATGATGAGCGAGTTCTCCAAAGCGCTGGGCAACTTTACCCAGCAGCAAATGGTCGCCTATATGCAGTTTACCGAAGCCCGCGAGCAGCTGAATGAGTACGAAAAGCAGCTCAGCGAGGCCAAGACCCAGTACGAGGCCGCCAAGGAAAAGGCGCTTGCCAGCGCCGATGTGACCAAGCAGCTGGATATCAAGACCCTTGCCACCCTCATCTACGCCCAGAACTTCTCCATGCCCGCCGGTTACGTTAAGGATGAAAGCGGCGAGTCGTGGCTGCTGAAGGTGGGCGAGGAATACGACAGCGTGGACGATATCCGCGGTGCGCTGCTGCTCCATGTGGAGGGCTACGGCGATGTGCGCCTTTCCGATGTGGCAGACGTGGAGATCATCGACAACGCCGCCGACAGCTACACCCGCCTGAACGGCGAGCAGGCTTCGGTGCTGAAAATTTACAAGGACGACAGTTCCAGCGCAGGTGACGTATCTGCCAACTGTCTGGACGCTTTCAAGGAACTGGAAGCCCAGTACGAGGGTCTGCACGTTGTGGTGCTGTCCAATCAGGGCAACTACATCAGCATCCTCATCAAGAGCATCCTCACCAGTATGCTGGTGGGTGCCGCACTGGCCATCGTCGTGCTGGCCATCTTCCTGAAGGACGTCAAGCCCACGCTGGTGGTCGGCGTCAGTATCCCTCTTTCGGTGTTGTTTGCCGTGGTGCTGATGTACTTCACGGGTCTGGACCTGAACGTCATGACGCTGGCCGGCCTTTCGCTGGGCATCGGTATGCTGGTGGATAACTCTGTCGTTGTCATCGAGAACATCTACCGTCTGCGCGGCCGCGGCGTGCCCGCCGCCCGCGCTGCGGTGCAGGGTGCGCGTCAGGTGGGTATGTCCGTTGTGGCCTCTACCCTTACCTCGGTGTGTGTGTTCCTGCCGGCAGTGTTTTCTGCCAGCCTCATCCGCAGCCTGATGGGTCCCATGTCCCTGTGCATCGGCTACTGCCTGATGGCTTCCCTCATCGTGGCACTGACTGTGGTGCCTGCTGCCTCGGCTACCGTGCTGAAGAATGCCCAGCCCAAAAAGCTGGCATGGTTCGATAAAATTCAGAACGCCTACGGCCGCAGTCTGGAAAAGGCGCTGAAAAATCGCTTTGTACCGCTGGCAGCCGCAGTGCTGCTGCTGGTGTTCTGCTGCTGGCGGGTGGTCTCCATGGGCATCGTGCTGCTGCCCACCAGCACCAGCAACGAAGCTATGATCACCCTTTCCACCACCGACACCCTCTCGAAGGAGGAGTCCTACGATGTGGCCGGTAAGGTGGTACAGGCCGTGATGGCTGTGGACGGCGTGGAGGAGGTAGGCATTACCCCCGACAACACTGTGGCGGGCATGGATGTCTCCAACCTCGGCCTGCCCTCCACCATCACTGACCTGCTGAACGCCGCCAACGGCTACGGCAAGTATAAGATCAACGTCAAGCTCAACGAGGAGCTTTCCTCTTCCAAGATCGACGCCGCCTGCAAGGCCATGGAGGACGCTGTGGCCGGGGTGGCGGATTGCACCGCCACCGTCCAGCAGTACGGCATGACGGATGACCTGACCAGTCAGCTGTCCACCGGCCTGACCATCAAGATCTACGGCACTGACGCCGAGACCCTGACCGCTCTGTCCGAGAAGGTGGTAGACATCGTGAACAACACCGAGGGCTTCCAGAACGCCACCAACGGTCTGGGTGCGGGCGATTCCACCATCATCCTGCAGGTGGACCGCGACAAGGTGCGCGCCAACGGCCTGACCGTTGCGCAGGTGTACCAGCAGATCGCGGCAAAGCTGACCACCACCACCACGGCACAGACCCCTGTTACCGTGGACGGCACCACCATGGATGTGCAGATCAGCAACAATCTGGACCCGCTGACCAAGGAAAACATGATGGACATGACCTTTGAGACCACCGTCATGTCCGCAGACGGCACCACCGCCACCGGAACCTGCAAGCTGTCGGATATCGCCAGCTGGACCACCGGCACCGCACCGGACTCCATCACCAGCGAGAACCGGAACCAGTTCGTCACCGTCACTGCCGAGACTGCCCCGGGCTACAACACCACGGTGCAGGCCCGTGCCGTGAAAAAGGCGCTGGATGCCTTTGCCCTCACTGATGAGATGCCGGAGGGCTGCTCCTTCTCCATGGGCGGCGAGAGCGACAGCGTCAACTATATGACCGACGAGATGATCCAGTGGATGGCACTGGCCCTGCCCTTTGTCTACCTTGTCATGGTGGCACAGTTCCAGAGCCTGCTGTCCCCCTTCATCGTGCTGTTCACCGTGCCGCTGGCCTTTACCGGCGGTCTGCTGGGCCTGCTGCTCACCGGTCAGCAGCTGACCATGATCTCCATGATGGGCTTCATCGTGCTGATGGGTACGGTCGTCAACAACGGCATCGTGTTCGTGGACTACGCCAACCAGCTGCGCATGGGCGGCATGGAGCGCCGCGCCGCACTGGTGGCGACCGGCAAGACCCGTATGCGCCCCATTCTGATGACCACCCTGACCACCGTGCTGGCCATGCTGCAAATGGTGTTCAGCAACGATATGGCAAGCCAGCTGATGAGCGGCATGGCCATCGTCATCATCTGCGGCCTGAGCTACGCCACCCTGATGACCCTGTATATCGTGCCGATCCTGTACGATATCCTGTTCAAGAAACCGCCGCTCAACGTGGATATCGGCAGCGACGAGGACTTGGACGACATCCCGGACGATGCCGCCGAGTTCATTGCCGCCCAGTCCTCTGCGGCACAGCCTCAGCCGGAGGCATAAGGCATACAGCCCGTGTAACCAAAGCGCCCCGCATTTCCACCGGAAGTGCGGGGCGCTTTTTGGTATTGTAGGCACTTTCGATGATTCCAACAAAAAATCGTCGCAAAAATTGGATGGTAATTCTAAAATGATTCCAACACAAAACTGTAAAACTGTGATATAATTATAAATACAGACAAGATGCAAAAGGGGGCAGTCTGCCCCTTTTGCATTTCCGAAAAAAGCTTTAGGAGGCGAGGCCCAATGGCACAGATCCGTTCCAAGCCCTTCGGTGTGACCAAAGAGGGCGCTAATGTTACCGAGTACATCCTCTCGAATCCCGGCGGTATGTCCGTCAGTGTGCTGGATTACGGCTGCGTGATCAAAAATATCATCGTCCCGGCCAAAAATGGCCCGGTGGATGTGGTGCTGGGTCACGACACCATGGCAGATTACGAGAATGACTTTACCTCGTCCGGCAGCACCTGCTGCGGTGCTTTTGTGGGACGCTACGCCAACCGTATCGAGAACGCTGTCTTTACCTTGGGCGGCAAGACCTACCAGCTGGAAAAAAACAACGGCGAAAACCACCTGCACGGCTGTTTTTCCCGGAAAATCTATGAGGTGAAGTACTTCGGCGACACCCTGCTGATGGAGGCTGTAAGCCCTGACGGCGAGGACGGCTTTCCCGGCACCCTGAAGATCGCGGTGCGCTATACCCTCACCGACGACAACACCTTCCGCATGGACTACCGTGTGTCCTCGGACGCCGACACGATCGTAAACCTGACCAACCACAGCTACTTCAATCTGGACGGCGGCGGCGACGTGCTGAACCAGAAGCTGCGCATCTACGCTTCCCGCTATCTGGAAGGCAACAACGCCACCTGCCCCACCGGCAACATCCTGCCCGTGGTGAACACCCCCATGGATTTTACTGCCGGTAAGACCATCGGTAAGGAGATCGACACCGGCTTCTCCCAGACCACCATGGTGGGCGGCGGCTACGACCACTGCTATGTCATCGACCGCGCACGCGGCTCCAGCCAGAGCATCTGCGCATGGGCTACCAGTGATAAGACCGGCATCAGCATGAAGCTGTACACCACCCAGCCGGGCATCCAGCTGTACACCGGTAACTTTTTGCAGGATTGCCCCGCCCCGGGCAAGGGCGGCGAGCCCATGCGGAAGTACGGCGGCTTTGCCTTGGAGACCCAGCACTATCCGTGCAGCCCCTCTCACCCGGAGTTCCCCTCTACGGTGCTGCGGGCAGGCAAGGTGTTCCGCGCCACCACCACCCTGCGGTTCTTCACCGGCAAGCAGTGCGGAAAGCTTTAAAAATGATACACCATGCAAAAACGTCTGCTTCGGCAGACGTTTTTTGCGTGGCAGGAGGCTGCGACTGAGGGTGTTTCCCTCTCCATTTCTATGTTTTGCACAAACGGCGCATTCTCTCCATGTGAAAAGTGCGAAAAATCTCTGTCAATCAAAAGTGTAATGCGAAAAGATGCAACAAAAATATATCTGAATAAAGAAAGCGCCCCTTGCAGTCTGCGGCAAAAAGCGGTATGCTTTAAGCAGATCGGGCGGCGCCCGGCGCAAAGAGATAAAAGTGATAATACGATATGAGAGAGGTACTCGGCTATGGCAATTTTGGTTTCCGGCGGTGCCGGCTACATCGGCAGCCACACCTGCATCGAACTGTTGAACGCTGGCTACGATATCGTGGTGGCAGATAACTATTATAATGCTTCTCCTGTGGTTCTGGACCGGGTCAAGCAGATCACCGGCAAGGATTTCCGCTTCTACAAGGCAGACATGACCCGCCGCGAGGATGTGGAGAAGATCTTCTCCGAGTGCCCGGACATCACCGCCGTCATCCAGTTTGCAGCCTACAAGGCTGTGGGCGAGAGCGTGTCCAAGCCCATCGAGTACTACTACAATAACCTCAACTGCACGCTGGTCATTCTGGACGTGATGCGCCATCATGATTGCCATAACTTCGTGTTCAGCTCCTCCGCTACCGTCTACGGCGACCCCGCCAGTGTGCCCATCACCGAGGACTTCCCCGTGGGCGCTACCACCAACCCCTACGGCACCACCAAGGCCTTCACCGAGCGCATTCTGCAGGACGTCTGCAAGGCTGACCCCAGCCTGAATGTGGCGCTGCTGCGCTACTTCAACCCCATCGGCGCCCACAAGAGCGGCCTGATCGGCGAGGACCCCAACGGCATCCCCAACAACCTGATGCCCTACATTGCCAAGGTGGCTGTGGGCAAGCTGGAAAAGGTGCACGTCTTTGGCAACGACTACCCCACCCCGGACGGCACCGGTGTGCGTGACTACATCCACGTTGTGGATCTGGCCCGGGGCCATGTGTGCGCCATCCGCAAGCTGGAGACCGGCTGCGGCCTCTTCATCTGCAATCTGGGCACCGGCAAGGGTTACAGCGTGCTGGACGTCATCCACGCCTTCTCCAAGGCCTGCGGCAAGGAGATCCCCTACGTCATCGACCCGCGCCGCCCCGGCGATATCGCCGAGTGCTACGCCGACCCCACCAAGGCCAAGAACGAGCTGGGCTGGGTGGCTGAGTACGGCATCGATGAGATGTGCGCCGACAGCTGGAACTGGCAGAAGAACAACCCCGATGGCTACCACACCGTGAAGTAATCATGATTTGAACCGGAGCACCGCATATTCTCGCCTGAGAGTGTGCGGTGCTTTTTTTGTGTCTATATTCTCTATTGACATCCGCTGTCAGTTAGCCTATACTACATTTGTTAACACGGACTAACACACAAGGACAGTACATATAAAAGAAGGCAACGGATATGACGTTAAAAGAGTTACAGATCGGCAAAAGCGCCATAGTGGATGCTGTGGGCGGTGCAGGCGCACTGCGGCAGCATTTTCTGGATATGGGTCTGATCCCCGGGGCGGAGGTCACGCTGGTAAAGCTGGCACCCATGGGCGACCCCATGGAGCTGCGCATCCACGGCTATGAGCTGACCCTGCGTCTGGACGACGCGGCACAGATCACCGTGACCCCCACCGAAAAGACCCCGGCGGTGCACGCCCCGGTGGCGGAGAAGATGGTGGAGCACCCGGGTCTTGGCGAGGGCGGCAAGTACCACACCAAGGAGGGGGAGCATCCCCTGCCGGAGGATAAGACCCTGACCTTTGCGCTGGCGGGCAACCAGAACTGCGGCAAGACTACCCTGTTCAACCAGCTCACCGGCTCCAACCAGCACGTCGGCAACTTTCCGGGTGTGACGGTGGACCGCAAGAGCGGCGCCATCAAGGGACACCCGGAGACCGAGGTCACCGACCTGCCGGGCATCTACTCCATGTCTCCTTATTCCAGCGAGGAGATCGTCACCCGGCAGTTCATCATCGGCGAAAAGCCCACCGGCATCATCAACATCGTGGACGCCACCAACATCGAGCGCAACCTCTACCTGACCATGCAGCTGATGGAGCTGGATATCCCCATGGTGCTGGCGCTGAATATGATGGACGAAATGCGCGGCAACGGCGGCACGGTGCGCATCAACAAGATGGAGGCGATGCTGGGCATCCCGGTCATCCCCATCTCTGCCGCCAAGAACGAGGGCGTGGACGAGCTGGTAGACCACGCCGTCCATGTGGCAAAGTATCAGGAGCGCCCCGGGCGGATGGATTTTTGCAGCGAGGATGACCACGGCGGCGCGGTGCACCGCTGCATCCACGGCATTTTGCACCTCATTGAGGATCACGCCAAGGCGGCGGGCATTCCGGTGCGGTTTGCCGCCACCAAGCTGGTGGAGGGCGATCCCCGCATTGAGGAAGCGCTGAAGCTGGACCCCAACGAAAAAGAAATGATCGAACATATCATCGTGCAGATGGAGCAGGAGCGCGGGCTGGACCGCGCCGCCGCCATTGCGGATATGCGGTTCTCCTTTATTCAGGAGCTGGTGGCGCAGACGGTGGTCAAGCCCCACGAAAGCAAGGAGCAGCTGCGCTCCAACCGCATCGACAAGTTCCTTACCGGCAAGTACACCGCCATCCCGGCCTTTATCGCCATCATGGGTCTGGTGTTCTTCCTCACCTTCAACGTCATCGGCCTGTTTTTCCAGAACCTCATGGAGATGGGCATCGACGCCCTGACCGGCATTGTGGACACCGCCCTGACCAACTGGAACGTCAACGCGGCGGTGCACTCGCTGGTCATCGACGGCATCTTTACCGGCGTGGGCAGCGTGCTGAGCTTTCTGCCCATCATCGTGGTGCTGTTCTTCTTCCTCTCCATGCTGGAGGATACCGGCTACATGGCGCGTGTGGCCTTTGTGATGGATAAGCTGCTGCGCCGCATCGGCCTGTCCGGCCGCAGCATCGTGCCCATGCTCATCGGCTTTGGCTGTACCGTGCCCGGCGTGATGGCAAGCCGCACCCTGCCCTCGGAGCGCGACCGCAAAATGACCATCCTGCTCACCCCGTTCATGAGCTGCTCCGCAAAGCTGCCCATTTACAGCCTGTTTGCGGCGGCGTTCTTCCCCAAGTACGCAGGGCTTGTGATGGTGCTGCTGTACTTCACCGGCATCTTGGTGGGCGTGCTGGCGGCGCTGCTGCTCAAGAGCACCGTGTTCAAGGGCGAGGCCGTGCCCTTTGTCATGGAGCTGCCCAACTACCGCCTGCCCGGCCTGAAAAACGTGGCGCAGCTGCTGTGGGAAAAGGCGCGGGACTTCCTGCAGAGAGCCTTTACAATCATCTTTGGTGCCACCATCGTCATCTGGTTCTTGCAGAACTTTGACCTGCATCTGTCGCTGACTGCTGACCCGCAGACCAGCATTCTGGCGCGCATTGCGGGCGATATCGCCCCACTGTTTGCCCCGCTGGGCTTTGCGGACTGGCGCATCTCCACCGCTCTTATCTCCGGCTTTATGGCAAAGGAGAGCGTGGTGTCCTCGCTGCTGGTCCTCTTCGGCTCTACCGCTGCCCTGACCGCAGCCCTCACCCCGGCACAGGCCGCACCGCTGCTGGTGTTCTGCCTGCTGTACACCCCCTGCATCGCGGCGGTGGCCTCGGTCAAGCGGGAGCTTGGCGGCAAGTGGGCCACCATCATGGTGGTCAACCAGTGCGCCGTGGCATGGCTGTGTGCCCTGCTGGTGCGTCTGGTCGCTGTGGCGGTGTTCTGAACGCAATCATCATATTGAAAAAGAGAACCGGCGCGTCCGCAGGATGTGCTGGTTCTCTTTTTCTCTTGACATCTCCCCTCATCTGCACTATAATACTTCAAAAATGAACTGTCCATATAAGAACAAAAGGAGCATTCCATGAACCCTACCATAGAAATCAGTTTCAAGACCGCGCAGGCGTACAGCGCCATGTGCAAGCCGTTGTGTCAGGAACTAAAGCTGCCCCAGACCGCCTTTGATATCCTGATGTTTTTAGCCAACAACCCGGACTGCACCACCGCCCGGGATATCGTGGAGATCCGCAAGATCAAAGCGAACCTTGTGTCGGTAAACGTGGACCGCTTGGTGCAGGAGGGGTATCTGGAGCGCCGCGCCGTGGCGGGCGACCGCCGCAAGACCCAGCTGCTGTGCACCGAAAAGGCGCAGCCGGTCATCGCACGGGGGCGCGAGGTGCAGGAACGCTTTTTTGCCCGTCTGCTGCAAAACACCGATGCCGCCACCCGGGAGGCGTTTTTCCGCACCATGGAGATCATCGGGAAAAATCTGGACGAGATCTTAAAGGAGAATGGATAAAATGCACTTGCTGTTTACGGTGCTTGTCACCTTTTTTGCCGGCATGGGTGCCGGCCTTGGCACCGGCTTTGCCGGTATGAGCGCGGCGGCGGTCATCAGCCCCATGCTCATCACCTTCCTGCACATGAACCCCTACATGGCGGTGGGCATTGCCCTTTCCTCGGATGTGCTGGCCAGTGCGGTGTCCGCCTATACCTACCATAAAAACAAGAATCTGGATATCAAAAACGGCCTGATCATGATGGCAAGCGTGCTTGCCTTTACGGTGGTGGGCAGCTGGGTGGCCAGCAAGATGCCCTCCGCCACCATGGGCGGCTTCTCGGTGTTCATGACCTTTTTGCTGGGCATCAAGTTCATCCTGCGTCCGGTGATGACCACCAAGGAAGCCATGCAGGGGGTCAGCGCGCAAAAGCGTGCGGTGCAGTCGGTGGTGTGCGGCGTGCTCATCGGCTTCATCTGCGGCTTTATCGGCGCGGGCGGCGGCATGATGATGCTGCTCATCCTCACCAGCGTGCTGGGGTACGAACTGAAAACTGCCGTGGGCACCAGCGTGTTCATCATGACCTTTACCGCCCTGACCGGTGCGGTGTCCCACTTTATGATCGGCGGCACGCCTGATTGGCTGGTATGGGGCTTGTGCGTGGTGTTCACCCTGCTGTGGGCGCGCATTGCCGCCGTGTTTGCCAACAAGGCCACTCCCAAGACCCTGAACCGCGCCACCGGCGTCGTGCTGGTGGTGCTGGGCGTGGTCATCATGGGCTTCAACCTTCTGACCTGAAAAACGATTTAAATGCGCGCCGCGCTGCTCTGCGCATAATCAGCGGAAGTATTATTCTTAAATAGATCAATGTCGGGCGGTCTGCGGACCGCCCGGCATTGCATTTTCACGGGAAAGGTCGTAAAGGAGAACTGCATTCCTTTCTGTGAAAAATGAACCGGGAAAATCCGCAGATTTTCCCGGTTCTCAAATTTAAAATTGTTTTTCCTCTATTGATGCGCAGAGCAGCGCGGCGCGCATTCCAAACCGTCAGCGCTTACTTGCTCTCTACCTTTTCCTCGATGGTGGAGTGGTCGATGACCCAATCGGCAGCCTTGCGGATGCCCTCGTTGCGGCGCAGGGCGGCAACGTCGGTGCCTGCCTTGATCTCTTCCACCGTCTTTTTAGTCTTTTCAGCGCGCTCAGCCAGCTGCTTGTCGATCTCCTCATCGGTGGGCAGCAGGTTCTCCTGCTGTGCGATCTGCAGCAGTGCCATGCGGGCGCGGGTGTTCTTCTCTGCGGCGGCACGCACCTTGGCAGTAAAGCTCTCGCGGGTCTCGTGGATCTGGCTCAGATAGGTGGTCAGGCTCATGCGCTGCATCTGCAGCTGCTGCTGGATGACCTGCATCTGCTGCTGGTAGGCGTTTTCCACCAGAATGCTGGGGATCTCGCCCTCTGCGGCATCGGCCAGCTGACCAAGGATCATGTCCTTGGCGTGGTTCAGCGCACCGCCGTGGCGGCCGTCGAACAGCTGCTGCTTCACGAAAGCGCGGTACTCCTCCATGGTCTCCTTGCCCATCTTCTTGGCAAAGTCGCTGTTCAGGGCAGGCAGCTGACGCACGCACACGTCATGCAGCTTGATCTTGAACACAGCAGGCTTGCCAGCCAGCTCCTTGTTGGGGTAGTTCTTGGGGAAGGTGACGTTGATCTCGAACTCGTCCCCTGCCTTGTGGCCCAGAATGCCATCCTCGAAACCGGGGATCATGCGGCCGCTGCCCAGCTGCACCGACTGGTCCTTTGCCGTGCCGCCCTTAAAGGCCACACCGTCCAGAAGACCCTCAAAGTCCATGTGCACCACATTGCCCTTTACAGCGGGGCCCTTGTGGGGCACCAGCTCTGCGGCGTAATTGCGGCGGCGCTCCAGCACCGTGTCGATCTCCTTGTCGGTCACCTCCGGGGTGACGCACTGGGAGGTAAAGCCGGTGGTCTTGGTCAGCTTCAGCTCGGGCTGCAGCGCCACGGTGGCGGTAGCCACAAAGCCCTCGTCCTTCTTCACGCTTACCAGATCGTAGCTGGGATCATCCACCGGCGCAAAGCCGTGTTCCTTCAAAGCAGCCTCGTACAAAGCAGGCACATCCTGATCCATCAGGTCGTTGATGGCATCGTACCAGAAGGTGTGCTCGCCGCGGTCAGCCTCGATCTGTGCGCGGTCGGCCTCGCCCTTCTGGAAGCCCTTGATGGTATAAGTGGCGCGGGTGCGCTCATAGACCGCATTGGAGGCGGCCTCCAGTTCCTCAGCCGTAGCGCTGAAGGTCATTTTGCAGACACTCTTTTCAGGAGTTTCCACGCTTACCAGTTTCATAGGATCTACCCTCCGTGTTGTTCCCTTGGCGGCGGGGCGGCGCTGCAAGGCAGCAGCCAGAACGCCATTTTGGGGACATTTTCAAACATTAATAAAGTTATTATAGCACAAGTGCAGCAAAAGCGGTATAATAAACTTGATAAAAATGTGCCGTTTTGGCAATTTTAGTCCATTCAAGCAGGAAAAAAGCGCGTTTTGCGGCAGCAGCTGCCGCGCAAAAGTGGGAAAACCCTCAGGAAAGGAAGGCTGTCCCCTATGCGATTATTTGATGTTCTGGGCCCGGTGATGATCGGACCCTCCTCCAGCCACACCGCCGGTGCGGCAAAGATCGGCTATACTGCACAAAAGCTTCTGGGCGAGGTGCCGGCGCAGGCAGACATTGGCCTGTACGGCAGCTTTGCCACCACCGGCAAGGGGCACGGCACCGACCGCGCACTGGTGGCGGGGCTGCTGGGTCTGCGCCCGGACGACCCCCGCCTGCCGGACAGCTTTGCGCTGGCCGCGCAGCGGGGGATGCAGTTCAGCATCCACCCGGTAGAGCTGCGCTCTGCCCACCCCAACACCGCCGTGCTCACCCTGACCAGCCGCACCGGGCGGCAGCTTTCGCTCAAGGCGGCGTCGGTGGGCGGCGGACGCATCCGCGTCACGGAAATTGACGGCGTACCGGCGGATTTCGGCGGTGACAGCAACACCCTCATCATCCACAACGAGGACACCCCCGGCTGCATTGCTGAGGTGACCATGGCGCTGGCACTGCGGCGCATCAATATCGCGTCCATGCAGGTGTTCCGCGCCGCTGCTGGCGGCTATGCGGTGATGGTGCTGGAGTGCGACTCCCACATCCCCCACGCGCTGGAGCGGCAGCTGGCGGTGATGCCGGGTCTGCTGAAGGTGACCTGCCTGAACGTGGACGAGCCGGAAGAAACGGAGGAATGAGCCATGGCATTTTTGTCCTGTGAAGAGATGCTGGCTGCCGCCCGCAGCCAGAAGATCACGCTGGCAGAAGCGGTGCTGCGCAGCGATTTGGAGGAGAGCCGCCTGACCGAGGCGCACAGCCGCGCCGCCATGCGGCATTTGTGGCAGGTGATGCAGGCCACCAGTCAGGAATACGACCCCACGCAGCGCAGCCGCAGCGGCCTTTCCGGCGGCGATGCCGCCAAGGTAGAGCAGGCGTGGCAGCAGGGGCGCTTGCTGGGCGATGATTATCTGGCCGCCGTCACGGCAGAGGCCCTAAAGACCGCCGAGTGCAACGCCTGCATGAAGCGCATCGTAGCCGCGCCCACGGCGGGCAGCTGCGGGGTGCTGCCGGCGGTGCTGCTGCCACTGGCCCGCGCCGGGCAGGCAGACGAGGACGCCGTCTGCGACGCACTGTATGTGGCGGCGGGCTTCGGGCAGGTCATCGCCGCCCGCGCCACGCTGGCGGGCGCAGAGGGCGGCTGTCAGGCCGAGGTAGGCGCCGCCAGCGCCATGGCCGCCGCCGCCCTGTGTAACCTGAAGGGCGGCACCCCGGAGCAGTGCGCCGCTGCTGCCGCCATGGCACTGGGCAACCTGCTGGGTCTGGTCTGCGATCCCGTGGCGGGTCTGGTGGAAGTGCCCTGCATCAAGCGCAACGTGGTGGGCGCGGTGAACGCGGTCTCCTGCGCCAACATGGCACTGGCCGGGGTGGACTACGCCATCCCCTGCGACGAGGTCATCGACGCCATGGGCCGCGTGGGCAGTCTGCTCTCCCCCGACCTGCGCGAGACCGGTCAGGGCGGCCTTGCCGCCACCCCCACCGGTGTAAAGATCGCCCGTCAGCTGGCGCAGGAGGGCTGAGCCGGAGCGTTACCCCGGTTTTTATGAAAAAACGGATGCCCGCCCGCGCATAGGTGCAAGGGTGCAGTAGCTTCTGCCCCCTTGCGCATAGACAGGCTGCACAGGAAAAACCAATTTTTTTGTGCAGCTGTACCTGTCATGTCCCCCGCCCGGCGGGCAAAAAACGGCCGCAGAAGCCGCTTTTCGCGCCGAAGTGGCAGAAGAATTACAGAAAAGCCGCAGTAAAATCAAAGAAAAGACGTTCTTTTTTGGAAAATATAAAAATATTTTAAAAAAGCTGTTGACAAACCCCGCCCTTCGTGATAAAATACATCATGTTCCGAACGGAACGTATGCGTTGGTAGCTCAGCTGGATAGAGTGACTGACTACGAATCAGTAGGCCGGGGGTTCGAGTCCCTTCCATCGCACCAAACAATGAAAATCCGAACCTTTTCTCGATAGGAGAAGGGTTCGGATTTTTTGTTTTCTTCGGAAAGCAGAATGAAGGCTCTATCCAGCTGAGCTACGATCGCACATACTGATGCTGTCAGTATAAAACGGTATAGCACAGCCGCGCTAAAAATGCAAACGGAAATGTTCGCCCTGTTTTTCCGTTCTTCCTTTTGCTATAATAAGGACAGATATCGGGACAAGGAGGGAGCCTTTTCATGGAACTATTCACCCCGCAGCAGATCAAAAATCTGAACGAGTTGGAACTGCTGGTCTACCAGTACATCATCGAGCATCCGAACACGGTGCCCTTCATGCGCATCCGGGAGTTGGCAGCGGAAGCGCACGTTTCCACCACCACAGTGCTGCACTTCTGCAAAAAGGTGGGCTGTGACGGTTATGCGCAATTCAAATGGAAGCTGAAGGAGCAGGCCGGTTCCGCGCAGGGATCCCGTCTGCCGGACACGCTGGGCGAGTTGCAGAACTTTCTGTGGAAAGTCGGCACGCCGGAATACGATGCAGCGCTGGACGAAGCCGCCGGTATGATCGCACGGGCAGAGCGGGTGTTTCTGGTGGGCATCGGCAATTCCGGCAGCATAGCCGAGTATGGTGCACGGTATCTGTCCAATCTGGGCAAATTCGCGCTGGGCGTGACCGACCCGTTCTATCCCATCACCGTCACGCCCAACACCACCATCGCAGCCGTCATTCTTTCGGTATCCGGCGAAACGAAGCAGGTGCTGCATCTGGCCCGGCAGCTGAAGGAGAAAAACGCCGGACTGATCGCCATTACCTGTTCCGACCAGAGTTCTGCGGCAAAGCTTTCCGACATCACCCTGCCGTACTACAGTTCCGTGCACCGCGTGACCACCGAAAGCTACGACCTGACCAGTCAGATGCCTGCACTTTACCTGCTGGAAGCACTGGCCCGCCGGGTGTACAACCGCCTGCTGGAGTGACCGCAGAAACGCTCCGTCAATTTGTACAGATGTTTGTATCCATGTGCAGAAAAAACAAGCTGTTTTTTCTGCACATTTTTGTTTTTTGGCGCATCAAATCAGCTGACAATGCGGTTTTTCCTCTGTATAATGAGGACACAAGGCAAACCCGTGATCTGATGAAAAGGAGAGAACATCATGGCAAACAAAATCCGCGATTACACAAAGCTTGCCGCCGACATCTGTGCCGCCGTCGGCAAGGACAATATCCTCAGCGCGACCCACTGTGCCACCCGCCTGCGTCTGGTGCTGAGGGAAACACCCTCGGACGAAGTGACCAAACAGATCTCCGAGATGCCCGCCGTCATCAAGGTGATGGAAAGCGGCGGCCAGTATCAGGTGGTCATCGGCACCCATGCCAAGGACGTGTACGAAGCACTGGCCCAGCTGCTGGATCTGGACAACAGCACCGCTGCCGCGCCGGAAGTCAAGCAGGGCCTCGGCAGCCGCATCATCGCCACCATGTCCGCCGTGTTCGCACCCTTTGTGTACATTCTGGCCGCAGCCGGTCTGGTGCAAGGCGCACTGATCATCATTACCCACTTCTTCCCCGCTTTTGCGGCCACCGGTACGTATTCCGTGCTCAGCTTCATCAGCTGGACGCCCTTCACCTTCCTGCCGGTCATGATCGCCGTCACTGCTTCCAAGCACTTCAAGTGTAACACCTTCATTGCCATGTGGTGCTGCATGGCGCTGGTCAACCCGGACTGGGCTTCCATCGCTGCCCGCATCGCAGACGGTGAGGTCATCAAGTTCCTGGCCTTCCCCATGAGCCAGACCACCTACACCTCCACCGTGCTGCCGCCGCTGTTCCTGGTGCTGGTGCTCAGCTGGCTGGAGCACTGGCTGGACGAGCATCTGCCCGACATCATCAAGGCGCTGGCTGTGCCCTTTATCTGCACCATTGTTATGGTTCCCCTGACTATTCTGGTCATCGGCCCGGTGTCCAATGTGCTGGCAAACGCCATTGCTGCTGCCTACAACTTCCTTGCCAACAACGTTCCCGCACTGGCCGCCATTCTGGTGGGCGGCATCTGGCAGGTGTTCGTCATCTTCGGCGTGCACTGGGGCGTCACTCCCATGTGCCTTGCCAACTTTGCCAACTACGGCTGCGATTCCTTTCAGGCATTCCAGACCTGCGCCGTCATCGCACAGGCTGCTGCCTGCTTCGGCGTGTTCCTCAAGACCAAAAAGGCCGACATCAAGAACGTTTCCCTGTCCGCTGGCCTGACCGGCATCTTCGGCATCACCGAGCCCGCCATCTACGGCGTGACCCTACGCCTGAAGAAGCCCTTCGTCTGCGGCTGCATCGGCGGTGCCATCGGTGCGCTGATCATCAGCTTCTTCAACACCAAGTACTATGTATACGCTGGTCTGCCCGGCCTGTTGACCACCGTCAACGCCATGAGCGACGCCAATCCCTCTTCCTTTACCGGCATGATGATCGGCGTGCTGGCCACCATTATCATCACCATTGTTCTGGTGCAGGTGGTGGGCTGCGACGAAAAAGAATCCCAGAAAAACTGATATACATTTGACCAAGGAGAAAGAATATGCTTCCTGAAAACTTTTTGTGGGGCGGTGCCGTTGCTGCCCATCAGCTGGAAGGCGGCTGGAACGCCGATGGCCGCGGCCCGTCCGTCAGCGACGTGATGACCGGCGGTGCCAACGGTGTGGCCCGCCGCATCACCGATGGCATTGTGCCCGGCGAATTTTACCCCAACCACGAGGGCATCGACTTCTACCACACCTACAAGGAAGATGTGAAGCTGTTTGCCGAACTGGGCTTCAAGTGTTTCCGCACCTCCATCTCGTGGAGCCGCATCTTCCCCCGCGGGGACGAGCAGCAGCCCAACGAGGCCGGTCTGCAGTTCTACGACGATCTGTTTGACGAACTGCTCAAGTACGGCATCCAGCCGGTGATCACCCTGAGCCATTTTGAGATGCCCTACGCCCTTGCCAAGGAGTACGGCGGCTGGTACAACCGCAAGTGCATCGACTTCTTCGTGCACTACGCCGTCACTGTGATGGAGCGCTACAAACACAAGGTCAGGTACTGGATGACCTTCAACGAGATCAACAACCAGAGCAACACCACCAACGACATCTTTGGCTGGACCAACTCCGGCGTGCGGTTCTCCCAGTTCGAGAACAAGAAGAAGGCCCTGTATCAGGTGGTACACCACGAACTGGTGGCCTCGGCCCTCGTGGTCAAAAAGGGCCATGCCATCAACCCGGACTTCCAGATCGGTTGCATGTGCTCCTTTGTGCCGTACTATCCCTACTCCTGCAACCCGGACGACGTGATGCTGGCGCTGGAATCCATGCACGAGCGCTACTACTTTGCGGATGTGCACTGCCGCGGTCACTACCCCGCCTACGCTAAGAAGGAATGGGAGCGCGAGGGCACTGCCCCGGTGATGGAGCCGGGCGACGAGGCCATTCTGGCCGAGGGTGCTGTGGACTATCTGGGCTTCAGCTACTACATGAGCAACGCGGTGCGTTCGGACGTGGCCGTGGAGAGCGACGGCATCAGCGGCGGCAATGCCCACACCGTGCCGAACCCCTACGTCAAGGCCAGCGACTGGGGCTGGCAGATCGACCCGGTGGGCCTGCGCTACGCACTGGCCACCCTGTACGAGCGGTACGAGAAGCCGCTGTTTATCGTGGAGAACGGCTTCGGCGCCATCGACAAACTCCAGCCCGACCACACCTGTGACGACAGCTACCGCATCGACTACCTGCGCGCCCACATCGAGGAGATGAAAAAGGCCGTGGAGTTGGACGGCGTGGACCTGCTGGGCTACACCCCGTGGGGCTGCATCGACGTGGTGTCCTTTACCACCGGCGAACTACGCAAGCGGTACGGTTTTATCTACGTGGACCGCAACGACGACGGCTCCGGCACCGGGAACCGCTATAAGAAAAAGAGTTTTGACTGGTACAAGCAGGTCATTGCCACCAACGGTGAGGACCTGGGCTGAGATATTTTCCGCAAAAAACACGACGCCCCGCCGGGTGCCGTGTTTTTTTTGCGCCATTTTGCCGTTTCCATCTTGCAAAAGTAGCGTAGTGCCTTATAAAAGAGGCTGTGCCCCGGTGTGCGCGGGCACGGTTTAGGGATATATAGGATAAAGGGAAAAAGAGTATGAGTTCTCAAACGAATACGCTGACGGAAGGCCCTCTGGCCAAGCAGATCTTTCTGGTCAGTCTGCCGCTGGCGCTTTCCAACCTGCTGGTGGCGCGTTTTTACGGTGCGCGCCACCCCAAGGACGTGGAAAAGACCGTCCACTCGGCGGCCATTATCAGCGCCGTTGCCGGTGTGGTGCTGTTGCTCATCGGCCTGCTGGGCTCCCCTGCCATGCTGCGGCTGCTGCATGGCGGTGGTCCGTGCAGGAGAAGCAGCGGGCAAAATTCATCTGACCGTCACAGCAGATGATAGCGTTCAGAAGCGGCTGACGATTCTGATTCGGGAAGCAGAGGGCGGAATCTCAAAAAGTCGGTGAAGGCTCAAAATAAAAACAGGGTGCGTCCCTGAATAGGACGCACCCTGCCAAAGACCACAGACAATAGCGATATGTACAATAGGGCGTTCCCCGTCGGGAACACTCTGTTTCTCTCTATAAGTTGGAGGAATTGCGTCAAATTGACACAATTCCTCCTCGTCCGTTCTAAGCAGGGTTTGGGGCAGGCACGCCCCAACAAGATCACTTCGGAAATGCGGACGCATTGCAGAAGTGAAGTCCCGGATGGACAAAAAATTTTCAAGAATTGAAAATTTGTGGCCACGGGACGGTTCTTGCCCTCTACCGCTGCGCTCAAAACGCATTTTCAACAAATGTTTCCGAATTGTTAAGACGCAAAAATAAGTAGAGGTGGTGCTGCTCATGTAATGGGGTCACCGTTTGCTCCGAACGAAGTTCCTACCCCTGTTTTGCAGCGGCGTTGACAAAAAGTCGGTATCACGTCCGGTCGGCTCATGAAATTTTCAATGTGCAGCTCCCGTAAAAGAAAAATACCGCCCACGCAGCGCAGCGATGATTTTGTCGGGTGAATCGGCGGCAAAATGAATCGGGTGTGTTGCGGGGCGGTAGCTTCTTTCGTGGATTTTTCCTCACTGAAGTGGTGGGGCTCACGGTGATAACCAACCACTTTTGCAGAAGATTTGCAATCAATCTACAAGTTCAGTGGGATTTGTGATAGAGAATATCATGGTTCGTAGGGTACGTCAAGATGATTCCGAAGAAATTATTTATGAATGGAGACAATAGTAAGACTTCTATTATGAATATGATACACTTTACATCATGAAAGAATTTAAGCTGCACAAAGATGATTCAAGCGGATGTGCAATGTGCACAATAAGTTTTCTACAGCAAAATACAGATGTGGTCATTTAGCTCTTTTACCAGACAACTTTTTTTATAAAATAAAAAAATTTGTTGACTTGAAATTGCTTGAAATGTTATCTTGTTGGTAACAAAAGCACGGTGAAGTGCTTGCTACCACACGAAAAGGCAAAACAAAAAAGGAGAGTAAAATGATGAAAAAGCGTATTGCGGCGTTGGTCACCGCCGGTGTCCTTGCTTTGTCGATGCTTACCGGCTGCGGAAGCAAACAGGAGAGCTGGAAAGTTACCTGCCCGTGGGCACCGTCTGGTGTAGCAGCGATGGTCAGCCAAAAGGCTGCTGCCAAGTCCCCTGATTATTCTGATAATAAAATCACACTGGTTGCTGAAGCCGTCAAGGGCGATGCTGCTACTGTCAACACTTGGGTGTCCAGTACTAAGGCAAATGATAAGGAACTGGTCTTCGCCGGTGAGGGTCTGTTCGCCATTACCGAGACTCTGGATCCGGCCAAGCTGCAGTTCAGCTACGACGATTTTGAGTTCGTGGAGAACTTGTACTCCTCCGTCTTCGTCCTGTCCGCTGATTCTTCACTGAACCTCAAGAATCTGGACGATCTGGAGGCCTATGTCAAGGCAGGCAACCCCGTATCCGTGGCCGTTAACGGCGCTACCGGCTCCGAGGCTTTCCTGGCAGCGGCTCTGTTCGGCTCTATGGGTGCCGGCGACCAGCTGAAACTGACTCCGTACCAGTCCGCTGCGGAGGCTGCACAGGCTGTAGCTAAGGGTGAAACGAACTTCGCGGTCTCTCACCAGTCTCAGATTCTTGAGACCTACCAGCAGGGCGGCGTTGATGTGGTTTGCGCATTCGATGACAAGGCTATCGAAAACGGCCCCTTCGCAGGCGTTGAGGGCGTTGGCTCCAAGGGCTACCCCTACTTCCGCAACCGCTGCTTCGTCATGGCTCGCAAAGGTACTGACGCCGCAAAGGTTGCCGAGCTGAAAGAGCTGTATGATAAGATCCTCGCCGATGATGAGATGGTCGAGTGGCTGAACGACACCATGCTGCTGGAAGTCGATACCATGACCGAGGACGATGTGAAGGCTCACATTGAGAACGTCAAGAGCATCGTCGAGCAGTATAAGGACATCGTGGCAGGCTGATAAAAAGCCCTCATAGCGACAAAAAGCTGAAGCAGGGGGAACGGGGACATCCCCTTCTCCCTGCTTTTATGTTTCCAAAAGGAGTTGAAACAAGTGAAAAATCTGATAGAACGTGCCGAAGCAAAACTGGATGAATGGGGCGCAAAGCTCGAACAGAAGAACATCGAGTACCCGGTAGACCTGATTTGCGGCATTCTGTTTCTGGTCATTGGCATCGTGCTGCTGCTCATCATGCCGCAGCAGGTGCAGATCTCGGAAAAAGACGTTGTGAATGGCCGCGCTTTCCCGACGATGCTGATTTGGCTCATGCTGGCCATGAGCGCCCTTCTGGTGGGCCGCGAGGCATACAACATGGTGATGCACCGCCCGACCAAAACTAAAACGCTGAATCTTTTGGTGGAAACAAAAGCACTCGTCATCGTCCTCATTCTGGTGGTCACTTATCTGCTGGCAGAGGTCACGGATCTGTTTGTTGTGGGCGCTGTATTCTGCGCACTGGCATTTCTGGTCTTTTTCCGCTGCAAGAAACCCCTTTACTATGCCATCACAGTTTCAATGGCTGTGCTGATCTGGGTCGTGTTCCACTTTGTGCTGAATGTTAGTTTCTGAGGAGGCAGAATATGGGTTTGTTTGACTTTATCGGCCCGGCCTCCGGGCTGCTTTTCACCCTCGAAAATATCATCTGGATAAACCTCGGCGTCTTTATTGGCTGCGTGTTCGCGGCCATCCCGGGATTAAGTGTTATCCTCTGCATCATCCTATTCCTGCCTGTCACTTATACCATGCGTGCGATTCCCGGCATGATGTTCCTGTTGGGCATTTACTGCGCAGGTGGCTATGGTGGATCGGTATCGGCTATCCTTATCAACACGCCGGGTACGCCCCACGCGGCGGCTACTATGCTGGACGGCTATCCGCTGTCCAAAATGGGCCGCACTAAGGCGGCGTTGAAAATTGCACTTTATGCATCTACCTTTGGCGGTATCTTCTCTGCGCTGGTGCTGCTCTTCCTCGGCCCTCAGGTCGCAAAAATTTCGGCACAGCTCGGCACGGCGGAGTACTTTATGGTCTGCCTGTTCGGCATGACGATTATTGCAGGCGTTTCTGGTAAGAGCCTTGTCAAGGGCATCATCGCCGCCTGCCTTGGTTTGCTTATTTCCTGTGTGGGCGCAGACCCCATGACCAGCTATGACCGCTTTACATTTGGTATTCCCCGTCTGTATCTGGGTCTTGACCTTGCCGTTACCCTCATCGGTTTGTTCGCACTGGTGGAAATCATTGGCAAGGCAGAGCTGAAGCGGAATGAGTTGAACCTTCACGCCGGAAAAATCGGCAATGATGACGGCAAAATCACAAAAGATGAATACAAGCGGATGTTCCGACCAGTGCTGATGGGTTCTATCATCGGTTCCTGTGTTGGTATCGTACCTGGCACGGGTGCGTCGGAGGCCTCGTGGTTCTCCTACAACACTGCGAAGAACCTGTCCAAGCATCCCGAGGAATTCGGCCACGGTTCTGTGGAGGGCGTTGCGGCTGCTGAGTCTGCCAACAATGCCGTCTGTGGCGCGACCCTGATTCCCTTGCTGACGCTGGGCATCCCCGGCGACGGCTGCGTGGCCATCATGTTGTCGGCCCTGATGATAAATGGCCTGAACCCCGGTCTCTCGCTGTTCACCACCGACGGCGCTATCATGTATGCCATCATGCTGGGCCTTATCCTCGTGAACATCTTCATGTTCCTGCAGGGCAAATACCTGACTAGCCTGTTTGCAAAGGTCGTCTCCATCCCTCAGCAGATCTTGACTCCCATCATCGTGATTTTCTGTTTCGCCGGTGCTTACTCGGTGAACAGCAGCTATTTTGATTTGAGCGTTGCGCTGGTGTTCGGCGTGATGGCGTGGTTCATGCGCAAGCTGGAGCTGCCCGCTGTCCCTGTGCTGCTGGGCATGGTGCTGGGCAATATGACCGAGACGAACTTCCGCCGCGCCCTGCTCATCTCGGATGGAAGTCCCAAAATCTTCTTCAGCAGTGTGTATTGCTGGATTTTTATCGCGCTAATCGTGGTGGTTATCATCGGCATCCTGCGCGGCAAGATGAAGGAAACGAAGAACGCGAAAGTGGAACAGTAAAAGGAGGTAAAGACCGTGGCATATAACATTATTTTCTACTTCAGTGACCAGCAGCGCTGGGATACCTGCGGCTGCTTCGGCCAGCCGCTCAACGTCACACCCAATCTGGACAAGCTGGCAGAGGAGGGCGTAAAATTTGACAATGCTTTCTCTCCCCAGCCGGTGTGCGGCCCTTGCCGCGCCCTATTCCAGACCGGAAAATACCCCACTGAGACAGGCTGTTTCCGCAATAACCTGATGCTGCCCTCGAATATCAAGACTCTGGGCGAGTATATGGAAAAAGATGCCGGCTACGAAACTGCCTATGTCGGCAAGTGGCATCTGGCCTCGGATGGCGAGCTGGAAAAGAAGCCGACCATTGACCATACCATTACAGCCGTTCCGTTGGAGTTGCGCGGCGGCTACACCGGCTACTGGCGTGCAGCCGATGTGCTGGAATTTACCTCCCACGGCTACGACGGCTATGTGTTCGACGAGAACAACAACCGCATCGATTTTAAGGGCTACCGTGCTGACTGCATCAACCAGTTCGCGCTGGACTACCTCGACCAGTACACCGGCGAAAAGCCCTTCTTCATGACCGTATCCCAAATTGAGCCGCACCATCAGAATGACCACAACCACTACGAAGGCCCCAACGGCTCGAAGCAGCGATTTGCGGATTTTGTCCTCCCCGAAGACTTGAAGGCTCTGGGCGGCAATGCAGCAGAAGAGTATCCGGATTATCTGGGACAGTGCGCAAGCCTCGACGAGAACCTCGGCAAGCTGGTGGAAAAACTGAAAGAAAAGGGTCTGTATGAGAATACTGTTATCCTTTACGCTTCCGACCATGGCTCTCATTTCAAGACCCGCAACCGCGACGCCCATCTGAACGGATACGATGACTATAAGCGCTCGTGCCACGACGGCTGCCTGCATGTGCCGCTGGTCATCTGCGGCGGCCCGTTCAAGGGCGGCAAGGAAGTCACCGAGCTGGTCAGCACCGAGAGCATCCCCAAGACTCTGTTGGCTTTGGCAGGCGTGGATGTCGGCGACAAGATGATCGGCGAAAATCTGCTTGACGTTGTGGAAAAGAAAAATCATAATAGAGCTAATGAGGTCTACGCCCAAATCTCGGAGAGCCGCTGCGGCCGCTGCATCCGCACGGCAGATTATATGTACTCTGTCTATGCCCCCGGTGTCAATGGCGGCGAGGCTGCGGCATCTGATGTGTATGCGGACGACTTCCTCTATGATATGCAGAAAGACCCGTGGCAGCTGAACAATGTTGTCGCAGATCCTGCATACGCCGACGTCAAAGCGGAGCTTCGTGAGCGCTTGCTGAACTGGATACAGCACGCAGAAGGCACCCGCCCCACCATCACCGACTGAAAAGGAGCGCTTGCCCATGCTCTCGGCTGTTGAGAAAAAATCCGATCAGGTTTATCGCTGGCTTCTGGCTTATATTGACGAAAACAAATTTTCCGGGAACCAGCGTTTGCCTTCGGAAAATGCGCTCTGCCGGAAGCTGGGTGTCAGCCGAGAAACGATACGAGTGGCCATCGACCAGTTGGTAGCAGAAGGACTCGTGTACAAGCTCAAGGGAAGTGGGACTTATTTCCACCGGGAAAAAGTAATGACGCGGGATTTGAACACAGATGATGCCCTTTATAAAATCGGCCTTGTCCTGCAGGGACAGGATACAAGTGCCAATTCGGGATTAATCGAAGGGGTTCGCAGTGTTCTGACGCAGGAGCAGGTTGACCTCCATGTATTTCTGACCGATAACAAATTCTGCAACGAACGCCGCTGTCTGGAGACTGTGGTACATCAGAATTTTCACGGTTTCATCGTGGATGGTGTCAAATCGAGCATCCTCAGCCCAAATCTTGACTGCTACAAGGAGCTTTACCGACGTAAGATCCCGGTGATATTCTACAACAACTTCTATCGGAACTTGCGCTGCCCCCGCGTAACGATCAATGACATCGAATGTGCCCATCAGCTGATAGGACGCCTGATGGATGCCGGACACAGCCACATTGCAGGCATCTTCGTGTACGACAACTACCAGAGCGTAGAAAAGTTTCAAGGCATGGCGGAAGCGATGCGAAATCGTGGTTTGGAACTGAACGATGATTACATCAAGTGGTGTATTTCGGATGAAGCCCACAACGAAAGCTATGTCCGTTCCATTGAAAGATTTCTGAAGAGCATCCCTAAATGCACCGCTATCGTCTGCTGCAACTACATCATCTATCGGCTGGTCATGAAAACCCTGCAGAAAATGGGGAAGACTGTACCCGAAGATTATTCGCTGGTCTGTTTTGATTATTCCGAAGAAACTTATCGGCAGGAGGATGTTACCTGCTCCGTGGAGCAAGGCTTCGAGATGGGACGTCAGCTTGCGCTGCGGCTTATGGAGATGATTTCCACCGGCGAATGCGATGACCGGAACTACACTTATGTCATGAAGCCCATCCTCTACGATGGCCATTCCATCCGGAAGATCAAAAAGGTAAAATAAAGATTCTCCCGGAGGCAGTACTGCTCTCCGGGAGAATCTCTTTATCGGTTTTGTTGTGCCAGAAAATGTGCAGCAGTATGCAGGCGCGGAAGCACATAGGCAAAGAACTGCTTATACGCTGCGCAAAAGCGGTTGCTTCCAGAGGCATCCCAATCTCGCTTGCATCCGCCCCGGCAGAGCAGCTGATAAGCACATGCTGCGCATTCCGCCGGGCGTTTGCGGCCCTGTGCCAGAAATGTCTGGCTTGTGGGAGAATCAAGCGCATCTTCAACGGTACAGTGGCTCAGATTTCCCAGCTTCCACTCATCCAGAACATAAAAGTCACAGGGATAAAGGCTTCCGTCACCTTCTACGGTAAGATAATGTCCACAGGAACCGGAGGAAGCGCAGGAGGTAGGCGGCATTCCCAGCAGGATACGCAGATAGTCCTCAAAATTGCGAACGCTGATATAATTGCCTCGTTGCAGCTGCTGATACCAAGTATCAAAGACGCCGCACAGAAAACGACCATAAAGTTCCGGCGTTAGAGAATATGCCTGCCCTCCAATCGTATCAAGTGGGTCAAGACATGGGATGAATTGCAGATTGTGCTGTCCCAACTCGCAGAGGCTTTTGAAGGCTCGCTGCGGCTTTCTGGCCAGCTGTCCGGTCACAACACAGAGCAGATTCGTTTCGACCCTGTAGGCATCCAGCAGCGCAAGCGCATGAGTTACTTTATCCCATGTGCCCTGCCCAGCTGCGTCCAGCCGATAGAGATCATGGTTCTCCTGTGTGCCGTCCAGAGAGAGGCCTACGAGGAAAGAGTTGGCTTTGAAAAAGGAAGCCCACTCTTCATCCAGACAAATGCCATTGGTCTGGATGCTGTGGAACACAGAGATATTGCGCTGCATGGAACGCTCCGTTTCCAGAAAGAACCGGAAGAAATCCAACCCGGCAAGAGTCGGTTCGCCGCCCTGAAACAGAAAATGGACGCTGCCGCCTTCCTCTGTGGCTGCAAAAGCCTTTTCAACCAGTTCTCCTGCCATTTCATGGGAAAGCAGTCCCATATTTTTGCAGGCTCGGCTGTTGGAAACATCGTCATAAAAGCAGTACCGGCAACGCAGATTGCACAGGCTGGACGCTGGCTTGACGAGAAATGTATTATGTTTCATAGAGATTCCCTCCGTGCTTCGCAGTTCTTAAAACAAGGATACCGGAAAATACGGGCTTTCGCAAGCAGTAACAGTTAAAAGCTGTTTGAAATAGTAAGAAAACGAATATAGTTGTCCGAAAATCAAAAAAAGGAGAAGAAAACTTGTATGGATGAAAATAAAACATACGGTACACGGTTAGCACGGCTTTGGAAGCTGTTTTTGAGTACGCTGTACATTAGCAGCTTTACCTTCGGCGGCGGCTTTGTCATCGTGACCTTTATGAAGAAAAAATTTGTAGATGAGCTGCACTGGATCGATGAACAGGAAATGCTGGATATGACAGCGTTGGCGCAGTCCTCTCCGGGCGCAATCGCGGTCAATGCTGCAATTCTGGTAGGCTGGCAGGTAGAAGGCTTGATTGGAATGATCGTGGCAGTGTTGGGCACCATCATCCCACCTATGGTCATTCTTTCAGTCATTTCTGTGTTCTACAATGCTTTTGCCACCAATCGCTATATCGCGTTGTTACTCAAGGGAATGCAGGCTGGTGTGGCGGCGGTCATTCTGGATGTTGTATTCGACCTCGGCGGCAAGGTGCTGAAGATCCGCTCATGGGTGTATATTGCCCTGATGGTCGCAGCGTTTGTCGCAAATACGGTGTTTGATGTCAATGTGGTGGTGGTCATCCTTGCCGCTGCAGTATTCGGCGTGGTGCTGGCTCTGGTCCAGTGGAAAAAAGGTGGTGCAAAATGATCTACTTACAGCTTTTTCTCAGCTTTTTGCAGGTGGGTATGTTCAGCGTAGGCGGCGGCTATGCGGCCATGCCGCTGATCCAGAGCCAAGTGGTGGAACAACATGGCTGGCTGACGATGCAGGAGTTTACTGACCTCATCACGATTGCAGAAATGACCCCTGGTCCCATTGCGGTCAACTCGGCAACTTTTGTTGGTTTGCGTATCGCGCAGGTACCCGGAGCCATCATTGCAACACTAGGTTGCATTACACCGGCGCTGTTCTTTGTTTCACTTCTATCCTACATCTATCGTAAATACAAGGATATCTCTCTGCTGCAAAGTGTTCTGGCATGCCTGCGTCCGGTCATTGTAGCGCTTATCTTTGGTGCAGGTCTTTCTATACTGTCTATGGTGGTGTTCGGAGAGAGTGCAAAGGCGCTCGCCAACGTAGACTGGATCGGCATCGGCAGTTTTGCATCGGCATTTTTTGTCCTACGGAAGCTCAAGTGGAATCCCATCCTGACCATGTGCCTGTGCGGCGTGGCCGGGCTTGGACTTCACATTTTGCTCGGAATATAATCTTAAGACAATTTGTCTGTTGGAATCATGAAAATAAATCATTGGGCTTGCAATCAGGGCAAAGCTGTGATATATACATTATACGAAACATTGCTTAAGATGAACGTTCCACCGTTCGATGATGTGTAAATAGGAGGTGCCCGCCATGACCGCCGTGATCTATGCCCGCTATTCATCGGATAACCAGCGCGAAGAATCCATTGAAGGCCAGATTCGTGAATGCACTGCCTATGCGGAAAAGAATGGCATCACCATCGTCAAGCACTACATTGACCGTGCCATCTCTGCCAAAACGGACAACCGCCCGGAGTTTCAGCAGATGATAAAAGACAGCGACAAAAAGCTGTTTGACATTGTGCTGGTCTGGAAGCTTGACCGTTTTGCCCGGAACCGCTACGACAGTGCCCGGTACAAGACCCAGCTGAAGAAGAATGGTGTCAAGCTCATGTCTGCCACCGAGATCATCTCCGAGGGGCCGGAGGGCATCATTCTGGAATCGGTGCTGGAAGGTTATGCCGAGTATTATTCCGCTGACCTTGCCGAGAAGGTCGTGCGTGGACAGACCGAGAACATCCTGAAAGGACGCTGCAACGGTGGTCGTGGAACCTTTGGTTACACGCTGGATTCGGAACGGAAGTTCCATATTGACCCTCTCACCTCGCCTTTTGTGCTGGAATCGTTCAAGAAGTACAATGAAGGCTCCACCATGAAGGAGATCCGGGACTGGCTGAACGAAAACGGCATCAAGAACCCGGTGGGCGGTGCGTTTACCTATAACAGCGTCGAACATATGCTCAAAAACCGGCGGTACATCGGAGAACTGAAATTCCGGGATGTGGTCGTACCGGATGCTATCCCGCCCATCATTCCGCTGGAACTGTTTGAGGATGTGCAGGAGAAAATCGCCAAAAACAAGAAAGCCCCTGCCCGTAGAAAGGCAGAGGATGACTACCTGCTCACCACCAAGCTGATCTGCGGCTACTGTGGGGCGTTGATGTTTGGCGAAAGCGGCACGAGCCGGACGGGTGAAGTCCACCGCTACTATAAATGTGCCACTGCCAAAAAGCACAAGGGCTGCAAGAAAAAGACCGTCCGTAAACAGTGGCTGGAAGATCTGGTGGTCAACCAGACGATGCAGCTTGTCAAAGACGATGCCGCCATGGAATCTATCATCGCCAAGGTGATGGAACTGCAAAACAAGGAGAACACCAACATTCCCCTCTATGAGAAACAGCTTCGGGATGCTGAATCTGGTATCCAGAATATGCTCAATGCGATTCAGGCCGGTATCCTGACCAGCTCCACCAAGGAGCGGCTGGAGCAGCTGGAAGAAACCAAGCGTGAGCTTGAAGCCCGCATTGCGGAAGAAAAGCTGGCAAAGCCCAAGGTTACAGAGGAGTTCATCCGGTTCTGGCTGCTGCGGTTCCGCAAGCTGGACATGAGCCTGAAAGACCAGCGGCAGGCATTGGTGGATACCTTCATCAATGCGATTTATCTATACGATGATAAGGTTTTAATAACCTTCAACTATAAGGAAGGTACACAGACCGTCACCTTTGGAGAAGCGACAGAAGCTGCATCCGAGGGAAATGGTTCGGATTTGGATTGCTTTACTGCACCAGAAAATGCCGTGAAATCGAAAGATTTCATGGCTTTTTTGTTTTGTAAGCCATGGCTGCACGGTTTCTGCACGGTTTTTGCACGGTCGGTGTTATCCATGTCCGATGATGTAGGGCACTGTATTGCATTGCAATCAGTGCCCTTTTTTGCATCAGGTAAGCAGTGCCAGGCGGAGCTTTGCCTTCATTTCCGGGTCGGCATCCTTGAGCAACTCCAGCAGAGCCGTCATGGAGATGGTGGGTTCGCCTGCGGCGGGTACAGCCTGCGGGCTGGAGGTGTCGGGCTTGGCATAGAAGCCGCTTTCAAACTTCTTGCCCAACTCCACACGGGAGGACTGCTGGATATGGGCGTAGGTGTTCACCAGCATATCCGCACTGGCGTGACCGGTAGTCCCCTGCACCGCCTTGATGTCACCGCCGGAGATCATCAACTGGTAGGTGGCACTGGAATGCCGCAGACCGTGAAAGACGATGCGGGGGAACTCCGGGTGTGCATCCTGCCATTTCAGGAACTTTTTACGGATGAGCACCGGCTCCACCGCCAGACCGTTGGGCAGCCGCAGCAGCATCCCGCTGTTACGGTACCGCTCCGGGTCAAGGGCTTCTTCCCTTTTCAGCCGTTCCAGCCACTGCTTCAGCTCCTCCCGCAGGGCGGCGGTCATAAAGATGGTGCGGCAGGAGGCCTCGGTCTTGGTGTCCTTCAGGATGAGGGAGGTCTTGCTGCCCTCCAGCTTGTCCGGGAAGATGCGGAGGATGCAGCCCTTGTCCACCTGTGCCAGCGTGTCCTTCTGCACCCGCTGCATGGAACGGTTGACGGTGAAGGTGCCCATGCCGTTGGCAGCATCAAAGTCGATGTCCTCCGGGGTCAGACCTGCCACTTCCCCTTCTCGCAGCGCACCCACCAGCGTCAGGTGCACCGCCAGATGGAGGATAGGGTCCTCCATGCTGTCCAGCGCTGCCCGCATCTCCTCCACCTCCCAGATGCTGCGCTCTTGGGTGGTCTTTTTGGGCGCTTCCACCGGGACGGGGCTTTTGATGAGGATGCCCCACTCCACCGCCAGCAGAAAGGAATTGTGCAGCAACTGGTGGACTTCATGGAGGGTAGTGCCGGAAAGGGTACGCTTCTGCTGCTTGGGTGAGAGGTCTCGCCGCTTGCCGCCCACATACTGTCCGCAGGGGGTCTTGCTCAGGGTGTCGTACAGGGCTTCGATGTGGTAAGGCCGCAGCTTCTGCATCTGCATCTCCCCGATATAAGGGATGATGAGGTTCTGGATGAGGGCCAGATTGGATTGGTAGGTCTTGGGTGCCCACTTGTGCTTGCTGCACTGCTTGGGCAGCCAGTCCATCAGGAACTCTGCTACCGTCACAGTGGACGGGATCAGGAAATTGCCGGTCGCCAGCTCGTGCTCGATCTGCTTCAGGCGTTTGACCGCCTCCTCCTTAGTGGGAAAGCTCTCCCATTTGTCGCAGCTCTTGCCGTGCTCGTCCTGATAGGTGTAGCGGACACTGTAAGAGCTGCCACGTTTCGTGATATATGCCATAGATTTGCCTCCTTATCAAGCTGCCCGGTGGAGCCACATATCGAAGCTGTCTTTCGGGATGCGGATGCTTCCGCCTGCCCGCAGGACACGGAACTCGGTGGTGCTGTTGCACAGGTTGTAGGCGGCACGCTGGCTGATGGCCAGCATCTGCGCGACCTCCTTTACCGTGTACACCAGCTTTGTGGTCTCAGGGCTGTTGGTCGGAGACTTGACGGCATTGGTTCGAGTGACCACCTCCATTGTAGCCGGAAGCGAGTCCGACTGCAAGGACTTTTTCGTATAATCCAAAGATTTCACATTCTCGTACATTTTATTACACATAGGCGTTGCTCCTTACTTATCGTGGCGCATCGCAGGCTCCTGCGTGCGGTTCTCATAGAATCGAATGACCTCCGGCGGGATGCTGTCCAGCGTTTTCAGGGCGGCTTCATAGTCCTGCCGCAGCTTGGCATCCTCCAGACGCTTCAAGACGCTCCCTTCCGTCGCTTTGTCCAGCGAGGCAGAGAGCGTCTTGTTCTTCTCTTTCAGCTTTTCGTTTTCGGCGGCGGTCTTGGTGAAGGCGACGTTGTACTTTCGCAGCTGGTCCTTCATCCGTGCCACGTTGGGAATATAGCTGTCCAGCACTTTGCTGATCTCCGCCGCACGGCTCTTGCCGTTGAAGGGATTGATGCCCACCAGCAGGGCATCCAACTGCTCCTTCTGCTTGGTCAGCTGGGTCATCTCCTTGAAGATGCGGGGCGGGATGTGCTCCCGCCCGGTCTGGCTGGCACTTTCGCCCCGTTCCAGCTCCGGGTACTGCTTGACCATGTGCTGCCAGAACTCATCCTGCCACCTCACAAGATTCTTGCGGTTGCCAATGATCTCCTTGGCGCTCAGCCGCCCGTCAGCAGTCAGGGGCACGAAGCAGAGGTGCAGGTGGGGCGTTTTCTCGTCCATGTGGACAACGGCGGAGAGGAAGGTATCCGGGCGCTGTCGGCTCTCCAAAAATTTCAGGGCGTACGCAAAGTACGCCCTGATCTCCCGGTTGTTTTTATCCTTGAAAAACTCCGGGCTGGCGGTAACAAGAGCCTCCACCACCCGCACGCTGTCCTTGCGGACACGGCAGTGGGCGGCGGCTATCATGCGGTCAGCTTCCTCCCGGTACCTGCCCTGCGGCTGCACCAAATGGAGGTTGTAGCGGCTCCGGCTCACATCAATATCCGGGTTGCTGGCGTACTGCTCCTTGGTGCGCTCGTTGTGGGCTTCGATGGGGCTGACGGCTGGCCCCTTGTACTTTTTGAACCTTAAAATGCCGTATTGGGCTTTCATAGACCACGCTCCTTCTTGAGGTGTACAAAAAATCTGTACGGACTTCAAATAACCCGTACGGTCTGTACGGTGTACGGAAATCCGAAATACAAACGATGACGCGTTTTAATTTGCTTCGATTCGCCGTACAGGTGCGTACAAGTACAGACCGTACAGGTTGTACGAACTTCTTCCGTAAAAAATGCACTTTTTACGGGCAGGGGTGGACAAGCGGTTCGATGCCTACAAAGCCCCGCACCCTGCGGCCACCGGGCAGATAGATGTTGTTGGTGGCTTCAAGGTTGTAGCGACGGTCATTCTGGCGCAGTTCTGCGCTGAAACGGATCGCCGATACGCTGTGGCAGGCGTTGTCCTCGCACCACTGTTTATAAATGTCGTAGAACTCCTTGGAACTGATGGAGTAGTCCGCCTTGAAGCGGAAGTAGCCCTCGGACTCCATGAAGTCGATGACATTGTTGCTGCTGCGCTTGATGGTGTCCACGTTGGCGGCGGCTCGTTCGCTGACCGTGAAGCGGAAATCGTTCTGCACCAGCCGGTGCAGCCCTTTCAGACACCAGAGCAGGATGCCCTCCAACTCGGCACACATCTTTTCGACAAGGAAAGGGTCGTCTGTGCGGTCGGCAGGCTTGTCCTTGGTGGTCAGGATAAGCTGGCGGCGAAAGAAACCGTCCGAATGGTCATACAGCGAGGTCAGCGCACCGTTGCCGAAACAGAGGAATCGAGCGTAGATGTCCCGCTGGTAGCTCTGGACACCTTTGCGCTCCAAGTCCAGCTTGGCTTCGGCGGTGACGATGGTCTTGATATAGTTGGTCTTGGGCAGGGCGTTCATGTCCATATCATCGTCGATCATCAGCAGGCGGCGTTCCAGATCGGCACGGGCAAAGCGGTTGTTCTCCACTTTCTGGACGCTGCCGTTGCTGGCGGCATCTCCCATGAGCCGCTTCAGCACCAGCCCGATGCGGGACTTTCCCTCGCCGCCTTTGCCAACAATGAGCATCATCTTCTGTCCCTTGGTGCTGGGGATCAGGCAGTAGCCCAGATATTCTTGTAAGGTGGGGATGTCGGCATCGTCCAGTAGCTCGTGCAGAAAGGTCAGCCAGCGTTCCGGGTTGGATGCCTTGGGGTCGTACTTCACCGGCAGGCGGTTCTGACAGAACAGGCGGCTCTCTTGAAAAGAGCCGTCCGGCAGATGGTACACGCCGTTCTGGAGGTGGATGCAGTCCTGCTCGATGGGGAACGGGTCGGAAAAGGCCAGCAGCTTGATGGTCTCCAGAATGTTGGTGACCTTTTTGGACAGGCCAGAGGTAACGTATTCCTCGATGTTCTCCAAGATGCGCTGCTTGATCTCGCTTTCGTCCTCTACCGGGCCGTCCAGCGTGTACAGTGTACCGTTGACGCATTTCAGCGGCCACTGTTCCAGAAAGGCACGGCCAAACTGGACTTCGTCAATTTTCTTGCCGTTGTACCAGTCCGGCCATAAGGGGTTGCGGGAAATGTTTTTCTTCATAGGGTGGTTCTCCTTTAGAAAAGTGAAGTGGCGGGTCTCACGGTGAGACCTACCACTTCAGGTGAATAAATTATCAGGCGCACTTCGCCAGAGCAAGGCGGTCGGTGCGCTCTTCCAGCATCAGCAGGTACGACCCGGACAGCAGCTGTGCGGCGGCAGCGGCCTTCTGCTGGGGCGTCCCAAATGCAACGCAGTCCGTCAGGTGCTCGATGGTCTCGGTCATGTGGAGGGCTTCCACGAACCGCTCGTCCAGCGGTTCTTCCGGGCTGGCGGGCTTGTAACGCTCTCGCCAGTCGTGCAGCAGGTCGAGATAGTCGGTCAACACCCGCAGACAGTAGGCGATGTCTGCCCACTGCTCGTCTGTCAGGCCACGCTTGGGTGGCGGCAGGGCGATGGCATTGGCGGGCGGCTTATCCGGGTCAAGCCCGAAGTCACTTGCAAGCTTCTCGGCGGCTTGCCGGGGGTTCAGGTCGAACAGCTTGGCGGTGAGGTCGATGGCATCTCCGTTGGCTCCACAGCCGAAGCAATAATAATAGGTGTCGTTCAGCTTCATGCTGGGGTCGCTGTCGGAATGGAAGGGACAGCACACCATGCCATGGCGGTCGGGCTCCATGCCGTACATTTCTCCCACCTGCCGAACGGTGATGGCGGACTTGATTTTTTGATATAAACTCAAAATTTCTCCTTTGGTCAAAGGTTCTGGCACGGATCAATTTGATCCCTGCCACGTTCAAAGCCGGTCTCCCTTGCTGCCTCCCGACAGGAAATCTTTTTGGACTCTGTGTCGGCCCCATGCAGGGCGCTCGCTCCCCCGATGGGAGGTCTTGGCGGTCTGGGCAGTTCGGACGGTCATTCTGTTCTCAAGGTTCTGTTATGAAAGATATTTCAGAGGGCTTTCGCGGGAAGCCCTTAATATGTTCGCTGCTGGGGAGTTAATATGTTTTCTTTCTGTCTATAGGATAGCACCACGATGGCCGCTGTGCCGTATATCCATAATGTCGGAAAACAGGTGCAGAAACTGCAAAATTCCACGCTTATGGACAGGAACCGCTGGAAGTGGTATACTGTGCAAAAAACATCGGAGGTGCGACCATGAACATCAAGCTGACACTGGGAGAACGGCTCAAAGACCTGCGTGTGGAGCGGAATCTGAAGCTGGAAACGCTGGCAGAGCAGACGGGTCTGTCCAAATCGGCACTGTCGAAATATGAGAGCGACGATGTGACCGACCTCAGCATTTATGCGGTGACAACGCTGGCTGAGTTCTATGGCGTGACCACGGACTACCTGCTGGGGGTGACGGAAAACAAAAAACGCCCAGATGCAGTCCTTTCGGACTTGCATCTGAGCGATGGCGCAGTGGACGTATTAAGGAATGGAAAATTCAATCATCGGCTGCTGTGTGAGCTGATCATGCATGAGAATTTCCGGCGGTTCATGACCGATCTGGAAATCTATGTGGATGGATATGTCAGCGCAAACATTCAAAACCTCAATGCTGGTCTGGAAGCGACCCGGCAAATGCTGAAAAAGAAGTATGCAGCAGATGAAAATGATCTATACATGAGCACCTTGAAGCTGGGGCAGATCGATGAAGATGAGTACTTTGGTCGGGTCTTGTATGACGAGTTGGTGGCTATCCTGAAGAACATCAAGACGGAACACCGCAAGGACAAGACCACTTCGGATGGTGCAATGGTCGATAACTTGATGAAGGAACTGGAGGATGCACAGAAACTTGAAGGGTCTGCGGATGAAAAGAAGATTCGAACAGCATTGAAGGCGATCGGCATCAACTACGATAAGCTGACAGAAGATGAAAGAAAGCTGATAAAGAAGATCCTTTATAAAACGGCAATGCTGAAACCGGGGACACTTGCAGGCAACCGGGGCAAGCACAGACGCTGATCATTTGCCCTGCGCCTTATAGGGGAAACGCTGCTGCGGCAGGACAGGAGAACGTACACCATTGGTTCCTCTGCAAGCCTGTGCTGGGTGGGCAAAGACCGTCAACTGCCATGCCCATCCGCGCATCCTTCTGCCACAGAACAGGTGCTTGCCGGAACCTCTCGCAGCCCCTTTTCCGCATCAGCCGGAACCAAGGTGTAACACACTAGACTTTGCAAGCAAAGTCGTGTGCCAAAGGGGTGCTGCAGCCCCTTTGGAAACCCAAGAGAAACGCCCATCAACTGCGCTGCTCGGCCTCGGCCAGTGCGCTGATCCGCTTGCCCATGGCCTTGACCAGCGGAACGACGAGCGCATTCCCCATGGTGAAATAGCGCAGTCGTTCCGGCATCCCGGCTGTCCAATCATCCGGGAAGCCGTTGAGCCGTTCGCATTCGATGGGCGTTAGCGTACGCAGACGTTGGGTCTGTGGGTCTGCGACTATATGGGTGCTGCGGGAAACGGAGCCTTCGCTGGTGAGCATCGTGCGGGCAGGAAGGTCGGAATGATCGGGGAACGCCATGGAACCTTCCGAAAAGAAATAAGTAGAACCGTTCCTGCGGTGGCGGGTCTCCTGCTTTGCGCCCTTGAGATACCGCCAGTGGTCGATGTCGGCAGCAGAGAGGAAATATCGCTCTGCAAGTGGGGTGGTCTCCAACACGGAGCGGAGCGGCTTATATGGGAATTGAAGAGGGATACTCTCGACGGAATAGAAGCGGCCGTTGACCATAAGCCCGGAGGCATAGAAGTGGCAGGATTGTGCGGCAGACAGATCCTTCAAATCGAGGTAGCGAAACTCATCGAGCCATCCCTCGCTGTATTTCCGTTCAAAGCCATACAAGGGAAAGATGGGGGCAAAGAAGCCGTCCTGCAGGAGCAACTGATGGGCACCCTTCAGACCCTCCACACAGATGAGCTCCGCCGCTTTTCGGAACAGGGCGGTATCGTTTCGGAAGGCAAAGAGAAAGGTGCGCCGCCTGCGCTGTGCTTCGCCATAGTCGGCGGCATTTATCACCCGCCATTCAACGGCATAGCCTGCTTCATAGAAGCACCGCAGGATGATGGAAAAGTCACGCCCTTTTTGCCAGGCCGGAGATTTGATGAGCCGGTCTACGTTTTCCAAAAGGACATAGCGAGGCTTGTGTGCCCGTAGGATAGCGTTGATCTCCCACCAAAGAACGCCCTTCTTCCCTTCTATCCCTCGTGCGCCCTTTTTGGCGATGGAGTAATCCTGACAGGGAAAGCCGCCGACCAAAAGGTCGTGTGGAGGGATGTTTTCTTTGGCGGTCACGATGTCCTGACAAACGTGTTCTGGGCGATGCCCGAAATGCCGTTCGTAGCACTCGAAAGCAAATTGGGAACGCATGGATGGTTCCCACTGATTCGCCCAGACAGTCTGAAAGCAGGAGGAAGCCTGCTCCAGCCCAAGGCGAAAGCCGCCGACCCCGGCGAAAAGCTCAACAACACGGATATTCTCCATGATAGGGCACCTCTTGATCGTGGCGAAAAAGCATAAAAACCAAGGCCGACTAAGCAGCCTTGGTTTTTTGTTATAAGATATCCAGTAATTGCTTGCCCATCTGGGTGATGAGCGGAACGACAAGGGCGTTGCCCATGATGAAGTAACGCTGACGCTTCGGCATCCCAGTGTCGGTCCAGCCCGTCGGGAAACCGTTCATGCGTTCGCACTCCTCCGGCAGCAGGATACGCAACTTCCCTGTTTTAGGGTCGGTGATCGCATGGGAGCTGCGGTTCTTGGTGCCCTCACTGGTGAGCATCGTACGACCGGGACGGTCGAGAGGGTCTGGGAACGCAATGGGACCTTCGGAAAAGGTGTAGGAGTAGCCGGTCTTGGAAGTGCGCTCGATGGTCTTGGCACCCTTCATGTACTTCCACTTTTCCAGATCCTCATCCTCGATGAAGAAGCTTTTGTCGATATCGCCGTTGACAATGATATCGCTGAGCAGCATCGGTTCCTTACCGTTCGGGACGGCTTCCAGAGAGAAGATCTTACCGTTGCACAGCACACCGCTGTTGTAGAAAGCGGCTCTGAAACGGTTCGTTACGTCAACGGTGTCGGTATATTCATTGAAATCGACGGTGGTCACTTTCTTAGGGTCTGCGACCTCAGAATGCACCGGGAATGCATGGGCAAAGAAGCCCTCCTGCATCAGCCAGACACGACCGTCCTTTGTGTCCGCAGAGAAACACGAGGTCATACGCTCATACTGCTTGGTGGTGTTCTTGAATGCAAAGATGAAGGTGCGACGTCTGCGCTGGACGCAGCCATAGTCTGCGGCATTGATCACACGCCATTCGATGCCGTAGCCTTCTTCCTGCAAGCACTTCAGGATGATGCCGAAATCACGGCCACGCTGGGATGCGGGTGATTTGAGCAGGCGGTCTACATTCTCCAGCAGAACGTAGTTGGGATGGTTCTTCTGGATGATCTGATAGATGGACCACCAGAGGACGCCCTTCTTGCCCTCGATGCCTTTTGCACCGGTGCTGGCAACAGAGTAGTCCTGACAGGGAAAGCCACCCACCAGAAGGTCGTGCGGCGGCACTTGGTCTATCACGGTGGCGATATCTGCATTCACACAGTGGGAATCCTCGCCAAAATTTTTGTCGTAGCACTTATAAGCCCATTGACCAGCTTGGCCGGGTTCCCATTGGTTTGCCCAAATCGTCTTAAATCTTTCGGAACAACGCTCTAATCCAACGCGGAAACCGCCGACGCCGGCAAATAGCTCCACAACACGAATATCGCTATTTGCTGACACTTTCATAACACCCCATTCTGTGATATACTTAAATCTAAGTATACACTTTTTTGAGAAAAAGATCAACCACTTTTTGTGATTTTGACCGTTTTCTCACCATTATTATAGCAAAAACCTACCGAGGGATCAACCCCTAAAATTGGAGGGTAAGTCATGGAGCAGCGGAAGTACAAAACGAAGGTGGAAGTCCTCGCCCGTGGACAGGAAGCAGTCGGCAAAACGCTGGGCGAGATCGACAAGACTGGGCGCATCGCAACAGGCAAGGGTGCCATCGGTACCGTTGTGGAGGAAAGCTGGTTTGGATATAAGCCCAACAGCAACCCGGCTCCCGATTTTGAGGAAGCGGGCGTTGAATTGAAGGTGACGCCCTATCGGCAGACCCCTCGTGGCATTCAGGCCAAGGAGCGGTTGGTCTGCGATATGCTGAACTATGATGAGGAATACTACAAGACCTTCGAGACCAGTGCATTCTGGGTGAAGTGTGCTTGTATGCTGCTGATGTCCTATGAGCACCGGGATGGGGTGCCCAAGGTCGATTTTACGATCGACAAGGCAGTGCTGTTCCAGTTCCCGGACGAGGATCTGGAGGTCATCCGCAATGACTGGAAGATCCTGATGGACAAGATCAAGGCAGGACAGGCACACCTGATCAGTGAGGGTGATACCATGTATCTGGCAGCGTGTCCGAAAGGCCGCAACTCGCAGGATACCCGGTCGCAGCCATTCAGCCCTATCCCGGCCATGAAGCGGGCGTACTCGCTGAAGTCCAGCTACATGACGCAGATCCTACGGCGGTACATCTTCGGGGACGAACCCTGCGAGAAGATCATCAAAGACCCGGCAGCGTTAAGAACGACCAGCTTCGAGGACTGGTTCAGCGCAAAAGTCCGGCCTTATGTGGGAATGAGCAGGACGGAACTTAAGGCACGGCTGGGCGTAGAAACGAATGCCAAGAACCTCAACGAGCTTTTAGTGGCAGCGATGCTTGGCGTGAAAGGGCATCTGTCGAACACAGAGGAATTCCAAAAGGCAGGTATCCAACCGAAAGCCATCACTGTGGAGGTAGATGGAAGTATCGAACAGAATGTGTCCTTCCCGAGGATGGATTTCTGTGCGATGATGAACGAAACGTGGGAAGAGTCTGCGCTCTATGACCTTCTTGCACCGACCAAATTCCTGTTCATCATCTTCCAAAAGTCGAGGGACGGCAAGTGCTACTTCCAGAGGGTGAAATTCTGGAATATCCCGGCAGAGGATCTGGAAGAGGTGCATCATGTGTGGCAGCGTACGGTCGATACTCTACGGGAGGGCGTTCACATCTGGAAAGATGCCAGCGGGCGGAACCGCAATAACTTGCCTAAGGCATCGGAAAGCCGTGTGGCTCACGTCCGCCCCCATGGGCGGGATAGTACGGATACCGCGCCCCTGCCTACGGGTGGTTCTATGACGAAGCAGTGCTTCTGGCTGAACAATTCGTATGTTGCGGAGCAGATAAAGGAAGTATAAAATGGCAGGATATGTATTTGCTATCGGCGGAGATACCGAGATAATAAAGATCTGTGCAGAACGAGGGGTTTATGCGACTCGCTTGAACAGTTTGGCTTCAAGACCGTTTGAGGCAACGCTGGCGGATTATGTGTCCATGAAACCGGGAGACAATGTTTACTTTTTTAGTGAGCGTAAAATCTATGGTATCGGAGAATTGGTCGCAGTCGGCCCAGATTGCAAGTATTCAAATTTTCCGGGTTCATCAACTTGTGCAGCGGTCGATTACGCAGATGTGAGGGATGACCTGTTGGTCGATTCTGGTGAGGAAAGTATCTGGTACCGATGGTTGTGCACTTTTAAGGCGTCGCCGTACTTTTTTGAGGAAGGAATCGACACCGATGAGGTGTTGGTCTATAAACCGAACACGTTCAAGATGCTTCGTGCCTTTTGGAATGTCTCATTTATAAAATTGGGCGATGAAGAAAACGAGTCCCTGAAAGAGATATTATTGCTTCGGCATCAGCAAGAAATGCGAACAGGTCAGCGTGTTTGGGAAAGAAATGATGAGATGCATGACCTGATAGGCGCACATGAGTTGGACCGATATTTGATCAAACCAGAGAGTTTGCTTCGCAACTGTGTAAGAGCAGATAGGGTGAAACATGAAATGGCCCTAGAGGTATCGGTCGTTTATGACTTATGTAATGAGGGAATCCAGAATCTTGGCAGATGGGATTATGTGTCCCATCAAGTGGTAGCATCCCCGTTCAAGCCTATCAATTATATGGATAAGATCGATGTTTTTGCTGCGAGATATTTGGAGGGGACAAGGATCCCGTGCCAATATTTGACCATTGAACTGAAGAAAGATAAGGCAGAAAAGTCGACGATAGACCAAGTCTTGAAATACGTTGATTGGGTGTGTGCAGAGTATGCGTATGGTGACTATGAAATGATAGAAGCCTGTATCATTGCAGCAGATTATGAGGATGATCTGAACGAGTACTATCGAGAAGTTGTACGACGGTACTATACGCTTGGAAGTCACCCTGTCCGCAATAAACAATGGAATCGGCTGAAGCTTTTGCGGTACATCTGCGTCGACAATAGGATCGTTTATGAGGATGTGACACCTCAGATACGGTGATAAAACCAAATGAAACATCCAAAATCATATGATACGACCCCGGAAACATCCAAACGGATGTCTCGTGTCCACCTGAAGCAGGGCAAGGCGGAAGTCCTTTTGGCGAAGCGTCTGTGGCATCTGGGTTTTCGGTATAGGTTGAACGATAAGCGGCTCCCCGGCTCTCCCGATATCGCCATCCTAAAATATAATATCGCCATCTTCGTGGATGGCGAGTTTTGGCATGGGCAGAACTGGGAAGAACGCAAATCAAGGCTAAAGCGCAATCGGGAGTACTGGATAGCCAAAATCGAGGAGAATATCGCACGGGATATTCGAAACGACAAGGATTTAAGGGCGAAGGACTGGTATGTTATCCACTTCTGGGAGAAGGAAGTGTTGAAAGATACAGATGGGTGTGTTGATACCGTGAGAGAATTGGTGGAGCAACGAATCGAAGAGGTTGAGGAAAACAAATAGATTTAGGAGGAGTATCAAATGAATTTATATGTTGCTGAACAGGAGTTTGATGAACGAGGAGAAACAACTATAAAAACTGTTAGCGAGATATCACAAGACGAATTGAATGCACTGAATGACGCATTTTCATTTTGTGGAGTATCACATACAATTACAGAGATAAGAGATATTGTTATTGAAAATGGTGCGGCTTTCAAAAATTGGATGACTCCGAAGAATCTAAAAAGCCAATATGATAATAAAATGTCTCCAGAAGAACTCGTTCGGACGGCGAATAAGCTGATTCTAAACTATGCAACATCAACAAAAACTTATATTGATATTGAAACTAGGATCTTGGCCCAAAATGAAACAAAGTCCAAGAGAACGTTGGAATCACTTACGCATGAACTTTATGATAAATATATGGAATATCGATTTTGGGCAATGTTTAGAAATTATGTAGTTCATTGCGCATTTCCGTATACTATTTTTCATGCGGATGAGAAAAATGGAATTCAACTAATATGTACGAAAGAGCATCTTTTGGAATATAAAAAATGGAAACATGTAGAAGCGGACATTAAACAAATGGATGCGATAATAGATTTACCACAGTTGGTTGATGGTATGAATAATATCATCGAAGCTTTATATATGGACTTTTATGCAAGATTTGGAAAAAGAATCATAGATGGAGTTTCGTGCTATGCTGCATTTTGCAGAAAATATAAGGTAAAGAACCCAATTATTTTAAAATCAAATGGAACGAAGAATATAAATGAGTTAAAGGCGCAACCGCTAATGGCAAGTGAACTTTTTAGAGCGTTTGATATATTAAAGAATAATCCGACGGTTCATATCAATATTGTTTGAGAGAAATTTTATGCGAAACATTGAGATGACATACCATGATGTCTATTATTACTGCAATATTATAGACAATCTGCTCTATTGCTTTACTTCTTCGATAGATTGGATTAGTACTGGTGCTCAATATACCGAACCATTTTATGAAGAGGACAACGAAGATTTTTCTAAGTGGACTTCACTTCATGGCTTTTGTGATTTCGTAATACGCAGACTGCTATTTAAGGATGAACATGAGCAATTGGAAAAAATACAGGAAAGATATGATGAACTTGAAATTGCAAATAAAGAGGAACGGCTAAAAAGAGCGTTTAATGACAGTGGAAGCAAGGATTATAATTTGGAAGTAGATAATATCTTTAAGATATATAGGATACCACATGAACCATTCTTTTCATATTTGATAACACATGAAGTTGAATCTTTTGTAGATGCATACGACGATTTTACAATGTATGATGACGAATTAGACGATGCGATAGAACATTTATCAAGGGAACTTTTCTATATTCTTTTTCAGAATCGGATATTTCTGTATAGATTTAATTCGTATATGGCAAATGCAAATCCAACGACTAGAAAACGGTGCTATATACCTAAATGGGTGAAAAATGCGGTAAGATATAGAGACCGAAATAGGTGTGTGTGCTGCGGAAAAGATTTATCAGGCGGATGGGATTGTGAAGATGAAGAATCTGTACACTTTGACCATATGGTTTCGCTTTATGCCGGTGGATTGAATGATTTATGTAATATTCAGCTTCTTTGTAGTAGCTGTAACATAAAAAAGTCTGATGGCTCGTATACAAGGCAGATATACAAAGACTGGTATGATTTTGAAGGATGAAAGCATAGAACTTAATTCTTATATGCTGACACTCTTGAATTTGCGCTGAATTTACGCTGACTTTCCGGGATTTACGCTGAAAATACGCTGACTTGGCATGGTTTACGCTGAATTTACGCTGAAAACGCGCAATCGCGCGAACAAACCGCAAACAAAAATCGCACGGGCGTGCATTCTTCATGCGTGGGAAGGTGCAACGTGAAAGTTGGGACTTGTAAAAATAAACTGTAATACGATTGAATTTCGAAAAAGTGGAATCGCACGCTGGAATGCACGCGTGTAATGTTGCCTGAATAAAAGTCAGCGATAAAAACGCGCGCCGCGCGATTAGCGATTTTGCCGCGCGTTTTCTAAGGCTCAATCTTCCAGCCTGCTGTGGTCACAACCCAGCGACAGATAGTGCTCCATCTCCCCTCTCAGCACCATCTGGGCATACTCCAAGGGCTTGTTCCACAGCAGCCAGTCCAGTTCTGCCCGCTGCGCTGGGGTATGGCCGTACTCGTCCTCCACGGCGATGCAGTCGATGGCAAGGGTGGTGCCATCCTCAAACCGGGCTTCTACCCAGTTGGTGTTCATGTTGTAGCGGCAGGAAAGCAATTTCGTCATAATAGTATCCTCCAAGACTTGATTTATGGTGTGCGGTCACTCGAACCAATGCCGTCAAGTCGTTGTCGGATAAGTTGATTTTTCATTTGTCTGAGAGTAAGTGCACGGTTTCTGCACGGTTTCAAAACGTGCAAAGGGTGCAAATCGTTGCAAAATCGGACAAAGGGTGCAGAAACTCGAAGTTCAAAATCTGCGATGTATCACTTAGAAACAACGTTGAAACGTAACTTCCAAAAATTGAGGGAATCGCCCGGCGTGCGCTACGAATCAGTAGGCCGGGGGTTCGAGTCCCTTCCATCGCACCGAATAATGAAAATCCGAACCTTTTCTCAATAGGAGAAGGGTTCGGATTTTTTGTTTCTTCGGAAAGCAAAATGCCGCGGTTGCGCAGCAATGAAAGCCCCAGTGGGGCTTTTGAGCGACCGAACGGTCTTGCGTTAGCAAGATGGAGGGGCCTCCGCCCCGACAAGTGACCATAAAAGAAAAATATCGCCCACGCAGCGCAGCGATGGATTTTGTCGGGTGAAGTAAGCGGCAAAATGAATCGGGTGTGTTGCGGGGCGGTAAGTTCTTTCGTGGACTTTTCCTCACGGAAGTGGTGGGTCTCACGGTGATAACCAACCACTTTCTGTGCCTGTGTTCAAAATGAACACGACCACATCTTGTGGATGGTTTCAAACCAATCCACAAAGACGGTGGGATTTACAGGAAAAATACCACTGTATGTGAAATTCGTCAAGAGGGTTTTGGAAAATCCCTATTCTCACACTCATCCACCCTATCATGTGGGAAACCACGGACATGATCTTGTGATCATGAGTTCTCCCAAAATGCTGACCCCAAATGAATACGATGTGTTTTTCAGCTTTCTGGAAAACACGGTGATGAAAAACGCATACTGACAGTAAAACCGCTCCGAGCGTTCTGCCCGGAGCGGTTTTGCGTCAGCAGTATTTATGCAGAACGGTCATAGACGGAGGGAGAAGTCATGCGTCCTTGCACAGCTTGGTCAATTCTTCGATGGCGGCATCCTCGTCCGGGCCATCGGCGGCGATGGTCACGGTCTCGCCGCACTTCACGGCCAGACCCATTACGGCAAAGATCTTCTTCATGTCGGCGACTTTGCCGTTCTTAGTCATGGTGACTTTGCTCTCAAAGCCTTTGGCAGCTTTGCTCAGGATACCGGCGGGACGGGCGTGTAGACCTTCTTTGTCCTGAATGGTGATATCGATGCTCTTCATAAAAATCTCTCCTTTTTGGAATCGTTATTGTAAGTGCTCCAGCACATAGTTCATATCGGAAGTGGTCTTGAGCTGTTCCAGCGCATCCTCGTCTTCAAGGATCTCGCAGACATTGCCCAGCAGGTCAAGATGGTCGTTGCCGACACCGGCAATGCCGAACACGAGGTAGGCTTTTTCATCGCCGAAGTCCACGCCCTGCGGATATTGCAGCAGGACAACGCCGGACTTTTTAACGGTGCCCTTCTTCTGGCTGGTGCCGTGGGGAATGGCTACGCCCATGCCCATGTAGGTGCTCACCAGCTTTTCGCGCTCCACCATGGCATCGGCGTAACTGTCATCCACATAGCCGCGCTTTGCCAGCAGCGCACCGGCGGCACGGATGGCCTCCTCCTTGGTGACGGAGGGCAGACCCAGCTGGATGTCCTCCGCTTGGATCTTCATCACGGAATCGTTGGCTTTGGAAGCCTCGGTCACGGCAGCCGCCAGAGGGGCTACGGCTGCATTGCGCAGGTCGGATACGATCTCCTCATTGGCGGCAGCTTCGGCCTTGGCATCCAGTGCCGGGGTAGTGGAGGTCAGTGCATTGTACAATGCGTCCAGATGCGGATCTGCAAGGAAGTTATCCAATGTAACAAGCTGTGCCTGCGGGGCGCACTTGGCGGCACGGTCAGCCAGAACGCGCTGGCAGACCACCACGTCCGCGTCGGCGGGGATGGTATCCACGCTGGAGTTGGTCACGGTCAAGTCGGGGCGCTCCGCCTTAATGCGGTTGTGGAACTTGGTAGCACCCATGGCGCTGGAACCCATACCGGCATCGCAGGCAAAGACGATCTTGCGGATCTGACCGACATTTACGGCAGTAGGCTCAGGAATCTCGCCCTTAGCCTGTGCCTTCATCTCCTTCATTTCGTTCTGGGCATCGGTCAGGCTCTTGGTGTGACCGGAGGTCGCTTTCAGAATGACCGAGGACAGGATAAAGGAGACTGCACCGGCGATGACAACGCCCAGCAGAACGGTGAGAATGGAATCCCGGGGAGCCATTGCCATGTAGGCGATGATGGAACCGGGAGAAGCAGGACCGGACAGACCTGCACCGGTCATAGAGTAGAACAGGATGGCGCAGAAGTTGCCCACGATGGGGGCGATGATGATCACGGGATTCATCAGGATGTAGGGGAAGTAGATCTCGTGGATGCCGCCCAGCAGGTGGATGATCACAGCACCGGGAGCGGACTGGCGGGTGGTGTCGTCCTTGCAGAAGAAGCAGTAGGCCAGCAGGACACCAAGACCGGGACCGGGGTTGGCTTCCAGCATATACATGATGGAACGACCGGTCTCAGCAGCCTGACTTGCACCGATGGGGCTGAAGATGCCGTGGTTGATGGCGTTGTTCAGGAACAATACCTTGGCAGGCTCAATAAAGATGGACACCAGCGGCAGCAGGCTGTGCGCCACAAGGAAGTCCACACCGGCGGTCAGCACGGTGAGGATGGCAGTCATGAACGGGCCGATGACGTAATAGCCAAGGATGGCCAGCAGCATACCCAGAATGCCGATGGAGAAGTTGTTGATCAGCATCTCGAAACCGGCGGGGATATGGCCTTCCACCTTCTTATCGAACTGCTTGATGACCCAGCCGGCCAGAGGGCCCATGACCATGGCGCCCATCAGCATGGTGTAGTCCGAGCCGCAGATGCAGCCCACCACGGCGGCGCTGGCTGAAAGCATCGGGGTCAGCCGCCGCACCGTGCTGCGGGAGCTGCCCGCTGTGGAGCAGTGGATGCAGGCTGCCGGGGCGCATTTTGTGCGGAATCCCGGCAAGGGTCTGCTGCTGGATGAAGCGCCGGAGCGGCGAGACGCACTGCGCACCCAGCTGAACAGCGGCGACAGGAAAGAACTTTCCCGCGCAGAGCGGCTGAGCAGCTTTTGACAAGGCTGCTCAGCGAGCAGGAGCCCTGCAAAACAGCGGTACTGGCACGGGCGCTTGACGTTTCGGAAAGCACGCTGTCTGCAGACTTGGATGAACTTGAGACCAAGCTACACCCCTACCGGGTGGAGATGTTCCGCCGCCCCGGCGTGGGGGTCTGGCTGCAGGGGGATGCTTCTTCCTACCGGAGGGTGGTGTCTGCCCTGCTGCGCAGCAGTATGCCGGAAAAGGAACTGGCAGAGGTGCTCTGCGGACGGATGCCGGAAAACGAGATCTTCTCGACCCTGCTGGATACAAAAACGGCCGAAAAGGTCTGGGCGGCTTTGCAGCAGTTTGAACAGGAAGAACAGCTCCATCTGCCGGATGCAGGTTTTCTGGCGCTGGCGATCCATTGCACCCTGACCATTCAGCAGCTGCGGCAGGGCGGCGACAAGGGCAGCGCCCCCAGAGGGCTGCGCCCGGCGGGCAATCATGCTGCCCGGCTGGTGGCGGCGCTGAACCGCGCCTTCGGGCTGACCCTGCCGCCTGAGGAAGCGCAGTATCTGGAACTGTATCTCGCTGCTTATCTGGGTGCGGAGGATCCTTGGGGCAGTGCGCAGGAGATGGAACTGCGGAATCTGGAAGCCGCCCTTATCCGGGAAATGGAAAAGGCGCTGCACACAGACCTTTCCGGTTACACCTCTCTGCGGGATGACCTGTACTGCCACCTGCGCCCCATGCTGCTGCGGGTGGAGCAGAACATTCGTACCGAAAACCCCCAGCTGGACACCATCCGCACCGCCTACCCCGGCCTGTGGAAAGCCACCCGCGCCGCCTGTGATGCGGTGCAGCAGCAATTCGTCCTGCCCGCCATCTCGGACGACGAAGCGGCCTACCTTGCCATGCACTTTGGCGCAGTGCTGGAACAGAATGCCATGTTCCGGCTGCGGCTGCGGGTGGTAGTGGCCTGTCCGCTGGGCATGGGCTCCAGCCGCTTTCTGGCCTCCCGGCTGGGAAACGAGTTTCCCTCTTTGCAGGTGGAGGGGTGCTGCTCGGTGCGGGAGCTGAACACTGCCGACCTGCGTCGGAGAAAAATCGACTTCATTATCTCCACCGTGCCGCTGGAACTGGATTACCCGGCGGTGTGCATCAGCCCTTCCCTGCTGGAACCGGATCGTGCCGTGCTGAAGGACGCTATCACGCGGTACAGCCAGAACCGCGCAGAACCGGAACCGGCGGTGCAGCCCGTGCAGGATACAGCCTGTGCAGGCTCTAAGCTGCAGTATTATGCGCGCCTGACCCGGTCCATGACCGGGCTGCTGGAACATCTGACCATCCAGCCCGTCAAGGTTCCCGGCAGCCGCGCTGCCCTCATCCATGCAGCGGCGCAGCTGTTCTGCCCGCAGGAAGCGGACGCCCGGCTGGTGGAGCAGCAGCTTCGCCGCCGTGAAACGCTGGGCGATACCTACATCAAATCCCTGTATGCCCTGCTGCTCCATTGCAGGACAAGTGCGGTAAAGGACTGCCGCTTGGGCTATCTGCAGGCACAGCCGCCGGTCTATGAGCCGGGGCGCATCGTGCTGGGGGCACTGGTGCTGCTGGCTCCGGACGACGGGAACAGCGTCCCGGTGGAGGTCATGCAGAATGTCAGCGGGCAGCTGATCGAAACGCCCCGGCTGATGGAGGCACTGCTCACAAGCGTGTGCATCCGGATGTAGCCGAGCACCCCGCCATCATGGGTCACGAGTTCGCCGGTGATATCGTCAAGGTGGGCAAGGCGCATCAGGACAAGTTCAAGCCCGGCATGAAGTTCACCCTGCAGCCCGCCCTGAACTACAAGGGCACCATGTGGAGCCCCGGCTACTCCTACGAGTTCTTCGGCGGCGACGCCACCTACTGCATCATCCCTGCCGAGGTCATGGAACTGGGCTGCCTGCTGGAGTACAAGGGCCGTGCTTACTACGAGGCTTCTCTGGCCGAGCCTATGAGCTGCTCCATCGGTGCTTTCAACGCCGCCTACCACACCAAGATGGGTGTGTACCATCACGATATGGGCATCAAGAAGGGTGGCAAGCTGGCGATTCTGGCCGGTGCAGGCCCCATGGGTCTGGGCGCTCTGACCTACGCACTGCACCGTGATGTGCGCCCCGGCATGGTGGTGGTCACCGATATCAACGAGGATCGTCTGGCCCGTGCGGAGTCCCTCTTCCCCCCGAAGGAGGTCAAGGAGAAGGACGGCATCGACCTGTACTTCGTCAACACCGCCAACATGGCAGACCCCGCTGCCGAGCTGCGGGAGCTGACCGGCGGTACCGGCTTTGATGATGTGTTCTGCTACGCCCCCATCGCGCCGGTGGTGGAGCTGTCCAGTGCTGTGCTGGGTCGTGACGGCTGCCTGAACTTCTTTGCAGGCCCCACCGACAAGCAGTTCAGCGCCAAGATGAACTTCTACGATGTACACTACAATTCTACCCATGTCATGGGCACCACCGGCGGTAATACCGCCGACATGATCGAGTCGCTGGAACTGACCGCCGCTAAGCGCATCGATCCGGCTGTGATGGTCACCCACATCGGCGGTCTGAACGCCGCTGCCGAGACCACCCTCAACCTGCCCAAGATCCCCGGCGGCAAAAAGCTGATCTATACCCACCTGACCATGCCCCTCATCGCCCTGACCGATCTGCGTGCCAAGGGCGAACAGGACAACGACCCCCGCTATACCGCACTGGCTGACATCGTGGATGCCCACAACGGCCTGTGGTGCCCGGAAGCAGAGGAATATCTGCTGGCAAACTTCAACCCGGAGGACTAAGCAGAACGTGCCATGGGACAGGACAAACGCAGACAGGAGGAATCCCCCATGGAACAACGCCGCAATCAGATCGTGGAGCTGGTGAACCGCAAAGGCAGCATTAGCTTTGCCCAGCTCAAGGAAGCTTTCCCTTCCGTTTCGGAAATGACCCTGCGCACCGACCTGAAAGCACTGGATGAAGCCCGCCGTGTGGTGCGGGTGCATGGCGGTGTCAAGTCGGTGGAGCAGGTGGTAGGCACAGACGACCTGCTGAGCCGCCGTGCCGCCCGCAATGCCGAAGCAAAGCAGATCATTGCCGAAAAAGCCGCTGCTCTGCTGCGCCCCAACACCACCCTGTTTCTGGATTCCGGCAGCACCGCCACAGCAGTGGCCCGGTGCATCCCGGATCAGCCCATGCTCATCTACACCAGCGGCCTGAGCTGCGCCATGGAGCTGGCAAAGCTGGAAAAGCCCAATGTATCCCTGCCGGGCGGCAGACTGAACCGGTTCAGCCTGAGCGTCTGCGGTGCACAGAGCATCCAGACGATGGAGGGCATCAACTTTGATCTGCTGCTGCTGGGCGTGACCAGTTACAGCCCGGAAACCGGTTTTACCTGCGGCGTGGAGGATGAAGCACGGCTCAAGCAGACCGTGCTCCGCCGCTGTGAGCGGAAAGCCGTGCTGCTGGATTCCTCCAAGATCGGACTGAAAAGCACATTCCACATCTGCGAGCTGTCCGATATTGATATTGTGATCTCGGACGGAAAGCTGCCCGTAGAATTTTTACAGGCCTGCCGGAACGCAGGCGTAACAGTACTATAAAAGGAGCGTTATTATGAAGATCATCCGCGCAAAAGATTATCAGGATATGTCCCGCAAAGCGGCCAACATCATCTCCGCACAGGTCATCATGAAGCCGGACTGTGTACTGGGTCTTGCCACCGGCGGCACCCCGGTGGGCACTTATGCCCAACTGGTGGACTGGTACAACAAAGGCGATTTGGATTTCTCCGAGGTCACTACTGTCAATCTGGATGAGTACCGCGGCCTGCCCAAGGAGCACCCCCAGAGCTACTGGTATTTCATGAATGAGAACCTGTTCAGCAAGGTGAATATCGACCCGGCCAAGACCAACCTGCCGGACGGCACCAATCTGGACACCGCCGCCGAGTGTGCCCGTTACAACGGTATCATCCACAAGCTGGGCGGCATCGACCTGCAGCTGCTGGGCATCGGCCCCAATGGTCATATCGGCTTCAATGAGCCGGGCGAAGCCTTTGAGCTGGAGACCCACTGCATCGACCTTGCGCCCACTACCATCGAAGCCAACAAGCGCTTCTTTGACGGCAACGAGGCCCTTGTCCCCAAACAGGCATACACCATGGGCATCAAGACCATCATGCAGGCACGCAAGGTGCTGGTGGTAGCCAACGGTAAAGCCAAGGCACAGGCCGTCAAGGACGCCGTGACCGGCCCTGTGACCCCTGCCTGCCCCGGCAGCATCCTGCAGCTGCATCCGGACTGCATCCTTGTGGCAGACGAGGAAGCACTGAGCCTGCTGTAAACTCCCAAAGCCAACTTCTTCATTTACCATAACTTTGCTTAAGATCCAACCAAAGCACGGAAAGGGCCGGACTCGTTGCACGGGTTCGGCTCTTTCTGTCAGAAATAAGATTTATCTTGCTATCTTACGCAAAGAGCAACTCCAAAAGAGCCGTCATGGAGATGGTGGGTTCGCCTGCTGCGGGATTTACGCTGAAAATACGCTGAAAAGAGGTCGCCCCGATCGGTGGCCTCTTTTTTGCTGCCGCGAACTGTCTGGCTGCGGCAGCGGATAACAGCAATGTCCATTGCGCTTTGTTTTGCCCGGATGCGCACCCGCAGAAAGCTCTCCCTCGTCAAACTGCCCAAAATACGCCCTGAAAAGTTTACTTGACGCGATTTTCAAATCAATATATAATTGGGTCAGAAACCAATGATAGAAAAGGATGATTTCCAATGGCGCGCAGATACGACAGCAAAGAAGCAAAACGGCGGATACTGACCGCCTGTGTCCGGCTTTTTCTGGAAAAAGGCTACACGAACACCAAGGTGGCAGAAATTTTAAAGGAAGCAGATGTTTCTGCCGGGTCGTTCCAGAATATTTTCCGCACCAAGGACGGTGTGCTGACCGAGCTGATCGGCATGATGTTCAGCAGGCAGTTCGGCGCGGTAAGGCCGCTGGCGGCAAACGCCCCCTCGCCGGTGTACCTCTACGCGGTGGAAACGGCTTTGCAGCTGGCGCTGAGCGAGTTAAGCGAGAATCTGCGGGATATCTATGTGGAAGCGTACACCTTCCCCGCCACGGCGGAGATCATCCACCGCAGCACCACGGCCGAGCTGCAGGCGGCGTTCAGCGCGTATCTGCCCGGGTGTGCCGAGTGCGATTTCTACGAGATGGAGCTGGGCACGGCTGGCATGATGCGCGGCTACATGGCACGGCGGTGCGACCCCTACTTTACACTGGAGCGCAAAATACGGCGCTATCTGAGCATGAGCCTGAGTGCGCTGCAGGTCCCCGCGCAGGAGCGCGAGCAGGTCATCGCTTTTGTGGCGGAGATCGATATGCTTGCCGAGGCGCGGAAGGTGGTAGATGCCGTGCTTGCATCGCTGTCCGTGCAGTTTGATCTGAAAGGATAACAAGGTTTGATGATAAGGAGGGAGCAACATGAAAAAATGGCTGATCCGGTGTTTGACGGTGCTGGCAATGGTGTGCCTGATACCAGGGATCGCGTTAAACGCTAAAGCAGTAGCTTATGCCTTCACGTACTGCATCCAATGTAAGGCTGATAAAACCTGTGATATCCTCGGATACGTATGGCAATCAAATGCTGATCCAATCTATCATAAGATCCGTATAAAATGCAGGACCTGCCGCACGGAGAACGAGATCATTTATAAACAGTTTTCGTATCATACCGGCGGCACCGAAACCCCCACCTGCACCACAGGCAAAATCTGTCGCTTATGCTGGTCGGAATATGGCATTCTCGGTCACGCATGGGGCGAGTGGTCATCCGCCGGCAACGGCACACACATCCGCAGCTGCACGCGCAGCAACTGCGACGCGGTTGATACTGCAAGCTGTACCGGTGGCACAGCAACCTGCAGCGCCAAAGCGGTCTGTGTGACGTGTGGTGCAGAATACGGCGAAAAAGACTCAAACAACCATGCTCTGGAGCAGCACGCAGCAAAAGCCGCCACCTGTACGGAACCCGGCTGGAACGCTTACGACACCTGCAAAAACTGCGACTATACCACCTATGTGGAGCTGCCCGCGCTGAACCATGCTTTTGTGTACTACAAAGCAAAAACCCCAACCTGTACGGAAATCGGCTGGGATGCTTACGAAGCCTGCTCCCGCTGCAACTATACCACCTATGCGGAGCAGCCCGCACTGAAACATGCTCTGGTGCAGCACGCAGCAAAAGCCCCCACCTGTACGGAAAAGGGCTGGAACGCTTACGAAACCTGTTCCCGCTGCGACTATACCACCTATGTGGAACGGCCTGCACAGCATGATCTGGAGCAGCACGCAGCAAAAGCCCCCACCTGTACGGAAATCGGCTGGAACGCTTACGAAACCTGCAAAAACTGCGACTATACCACCTATGCGGAACTGCCCGCACTGAAACATTATTTGGTATACTACAAAGCAAAAGACCCCACTTGTACGGAACCCGGCTGTGATGCTTACGAAACCTGCTCTCGTTGTGACCATACCACCTATGTGGAGCGGCCCGCGCTGAAACATGATCTGAGGCAGCGCGTGATAAAAGCCCCCACCTGTACGCAAATGGGCTGGGCTTACGAAACCTGCTCCCGCTGCGACTATTCCGCCACTCCGTTGCTGCCCGTACTGAACCATGATTTGGAGCAGCACGCAGCAAAAGCCCCCACCTGTACGGAAAAGGGCTGGGATGCTTACGAAACCTGCTCCCGTTGTGACTATACCACCTATGCGGAGCTGCCCGCGCTGAACCATGCTCTGGTGCAGCACGCAGCAAAAGCCCCCACCTGTACGGAAAAGGGCTGGGATGCTTACGAA